>WNFP01000063.1_pt1 | contig 72342 bp, 61 predicted proteins | sample 5400201 | NCBI WGS metagenome assembly WNFP01 (sample SAMN13153355, study PRJNA577476) | soil metagenome | isolation source: 115 cm saprolite under Madrone tree | place: USA:California | collected 2016-06-14
TGCATTGGGATTCGGGGAGTCCGGTGACGGCGCGATAGGATTCGGCCATCACGCGGACGGCGTTGGGGGAGTAGTCGACGAGGCGGGACGTCCTGCCGTTGAGCTTGGCGTCGAATTCGCGTGCGAAAGGTTCGCCGGCGGATGATGGACTCACTGCGTTTTTCCATTCGGGGAGTTCTTCGAGAGGTTCTGTTCCAAAGCGATCGAAAAACTGGGCGTCCATTTCTTTGACGTGCGCGACCATGGCGCCGATGACGGCGCGCGCCTCGCTGGGGGTATCGGAGGCGGCGCTCATGCGCCAGAGGCGATGCAGGACGATGCCGGAGAGGGTGTGCACCATGGTGGTGAACGCGGCAACCGGAAGGACGTAGCGAGCGATTTCGATGGCGCGTTTTTCGGCGGAGCGTTCAATTTTCTGGAGGCGCCTGGGGTGAGACATGGGGCCGATGTGCCAGATGTCGTTGAGGGTGGCGCGGGCATCGGCGATGAGGAGAGAAGAGAGCTCGCGGTAATAATTCCAGGCGCGGGTGATTGCGGCTTCGTAGATTTCCTTGGACTTTTCGTCGAAGAAAAGTGAGGTGGGCGGGACGTAGGCTTGCGCGCGGTCGAGTCGGACGTAGCGCTGGCTTTGCTGCTCGGAATTGTAAAAGGGATGCGCGTGGAGGAAGGACCAGACGAACTGGCGGCTAACGTTTTCGAGGCCGAATTCGAAATGAGCGTGCTGGTAGACGGTGTGATGGCCGCTGTAGAAAGTGGCGGCGCCGATGTTGAGGCGCTGCTTGTCGGTGATTTCTTCGGGGCCGATGAGGCGCGGGGCGTAACAGGTGCGGGCGGCGGCGATGGCGGAGTCAAAGGGATGAGCGAAGGCGTTGCGGAGCGTGACGCGGGGCGGGCCGGATTCGATTTGCTCGCCGGGGCGAGCGCCATTAAACATGCGAGATTGGGTAGCCACGATGGAATTTCATTGTACACGGGCGGAAGGGGGAAGGAAGTTGAAAGTCGAAGGAGAGAAAAGATAACGCAGAGACGCGGAGAAACGCAGAGTGGCGCAGGGAAAGATTCGAGGGGCGAGGAAGGAAGTGGGACAGCCAGGAGTGGCTGTCCCACAGCAGGGATACGATCGATTGAGTCGCCTGTGGAGTCGGCGTCAAAAGAGGATGACGGAAAAGCGGCGGCAAGCTGCCGCACTCCAAGGATTATTTTTTGGCGGCTTCGACTTTGGCAGCGGCATCGGCGTACTTTTTGGTGAAGCGTTCGACGCGGCCGGCGGTGTCAATCAGCTTCTGCTTGCCGGTGAAGAAAGGGTGGCAGCTTGAGCAGATTTCGACGTTCAGCTTGTCGCCCTTTATGGTCGAGCGAGTGGTGAAATTGTGGCCGCAGGCGCAATGAATACCGGGTTTCATGAGGCTCCATTCTGTCGCGTCCGGTCTGCACGGCACCTCGACAGGGTCGGGGACTACAGCCGCGTCGCTAGGTCGCGAAGCAATTCTTAATCATACGCGAAGTGTCAAATTCTGCCAACCAGGGGTAAAGGTAGAGAACTTTCAGATTGGGCTTTCACGAAGAAGGAGGCTTCGATAGAGTGAGCGGGAATTCGCTTGGAAATCGGGGAGGACTGGATGAATTTTTTTCGGAAGGTGGTTTTGGGTGCGTGTTTCATTGCGGCGCTGGTTGCGGCGGTGGGAATAAAGGCTCGAACGCCGGACGACACGGGGCGAAAAGAGATTGAGGCTTTCAACAAACGGTACGTGGAGTTGCATTTGAAGATGGATACGGCAGGAATTTTGGCGTTGTGGGCAGAGGACGGGGTGGATTTGATGCCGGGCGATGCGGCCATGATCGGGCGAAAGAAGATTTCGGCGTGGGTGGAAGACATCGTGGCGAAGATGCCGGGATTCAAAGTGACGAAGGAAGAGATGGAATTTCACGACATTCATGTGTGCGGGGAATGGGCTTCGGAGTGGGCGACGGAGCATCAAGTGGTGCAGCCGCCGGAAGGGAAGCCGCCGATTGAAGGATACGGGAAGATGGCGTTGGTCTTACATCGAGAGGCGAACAGCGAGTGGAAGGTGCAGCAAGAGATGTGGAACGCGGGGCCGAAGCCCTAAGCCTCGCGCAAGGAATCGGGAAGGATCAGAAGTGCCAGCGAGTGACGGCGCCGGTGAAGTTTTCAGCGTGCTCGTCCTGGGCAAAGGCGATTTGCGGAGTGACTCGGAAGACGCAGCCAGCGGAGGACATGAGAAGCGGTTCGACGTCGCCACCGTATTTGGTGTTGTAGATTTGAGCGAGTTGCTTCCAGACGGAACGGTCTTTGATTTCTTCGGCGGTGCCTTCGAGGATGACGGCTTCGTCGGCTTTCTCAGTGCCGATTACAACGTGAGGATCGGCAGCGATGTTTTTTGCCTTGCGGGTGCGCGGGCCGGTGCTGAACCAGAAAGCGTCCTGCCACCAGATCCCCCAGACCAGCATGAGATGAGGGCGGCCATCGGGCCGGGTCGTGCAGATCCAATAGTTGTGTGATTTTTCGAGGCGCTCGAGAGCCCAGGGCCAAGGCTTCAGAGCACTTAGATCTTTCGAAGGGTCTTGCATGGCATCGGGCCAATAGGCCCTGCTAGGTTTGGGTTCGATCATGACGCCTCCGCTTCGGACAGGGCGAGGAGCAAAATTCTATCAGGACAGAAGGAATGAGGCGGGACGTTGTGCGTTTTTTTGAGGTGGAGACCAGTTGTTTGATGGCGGCGGAGAATCGCTCAGGAGACGAAAGCGCATCCGACCCGGACGCTCCCTTGAGTGGTCTGTTGCTTCCAGACGGGTTTCAGATTGACGCGCACGGGCGGGAGAATGGGCACATGTAGAACGGCCAGAAGATTTTCGGGAAGGTCCTCGGCGGAATCCAATTCGATCGCCACGCCGCCGAAGCCAAGATCGAGGACGCGAGCGCGGCGGGCGCCCTGGTCGCCAAGAACAGCGTAAGCGTTGGTACCGGTCATGGAGACGCGCTCGGCCTTGCGCTGGATGGCGAAGACTTGCGAAGGCGGTGCGGCAAGTTCCCCGGAGATTGCGGCTGAGGGTGCCGACGACGACGCTGCGATAGTTGGCTCGACTCTTTCAGGCGCGCGTCTGGATTCGATGGAGATGGGCTGTGGCGCAGGGGCGGCGCGCTCAGGCGCGGGACTTGGCGACGTTTCAGAAACGGTGACGGGCTCGGTGCGCGTAGAGCCATTACTGCTCTTACTATGGTTCGCGTGTTTCAGGCGATAGAGACGTTCGTCGGCGATGCGAATGAGCTGATCCGCCTGCTCAGCATCCTGGGGAAAAATTGCGATGCCATGATCCATGCCGACCGTGACGGACAGCTGCAGCGGTTGCAGCAATTCGGCAAAAACGGTCTGAACACGACGGCTCAAGGCCAGGGCCTGCACGGAATCCGTTTGCGGGAGCAATAGAGCGAATTCATCGCCGCCGATACGGAATGCAAAGTCCGAAGTGCGCAGGGCTTTTTTCAAAGTGGCCGCAGCAACGCGCAATACGTCATCGCCGCGCGGGTGGCCGTGTTTGTCATTTACTTCCTTGAAGCGGTGAAGGTCGAGAGTGACCAATCCCAGAGGCTGACTATAGCGGCGCGCGCGATTGAGTTCCTTTTCGAAGGTTTCCGCGAAGAGCCGGCGGTTGTGCAAACCGGTCAACGGATCAGTGACAGCATTCAGTTCCAGGCGCTTCAGTTCGTCATATTCGATGAGGATGGGGACACGAAGAAGACCGGAAGAGGAAAGGACGTCCGTGAGAGCGGTTTTCAGGGAAACCTGGCGACCAAGCAAATCGGTGAGCTCGCGGCGGCGCGAAATCATCTCCTCCCAAATTTGCACACTTTGGGCTTCGCGCAGATCGAGGTGAGCGATAGCGCGAAGATATCGCTGGAGGAACTGGCCGCGCGCAGGCAAATCGAGGCCCTCGAGCGTGTCTGCGAGCAGCTCGAAATAGGAATCCTCAATCGGCAAGCGCGGGGGCGCAGGGGCGCCGGGGCTGGGCATATCCGGTATAGACCTAACCTCTGCCTATCCCCGCGGGGTTTGGGGAAAGCGAATTTAGCTTGAGCTAACTATGTGGAGCAACCAAGAGGCCATTGGTACTGGACCCTCGCCTCGTCCACTCGCGACTCGAACCCCTCCCAAATTGCGGGCGTATCCTATTACAAAAGCAAGATATGGGGTACGGGAATTTGTGTAGCTTACTGGATGGAACGGCAGATGTAACAAAATTACCCCGTCGTTGTGTGCTAAGAAATGAGACTCGCAGAACTTATTCAAGCGGGCGGAGAAATTCCAAGCCAAACAGGCGCATTTCGCCAGCGGAGTCTTGGCGCAAGACTTTGGCTATAATCGGTGGTGTCTCGCTAGGGACGAGGCTGGAGGAGGCCGGAGATGGGGCGGGGATGGTGAGATGAACTGTTTGATCTGGCCTGAGAATGTGGGCCGAGGTGATGCAGGCACCAGTGGAGCTGATGTTGAGAGTTTTGGTGAGTTCGATGAACTCGGCACCAGACACATCGGTGCCTCGCAAGAAGACCGGTACTTGCAAGCGAATGCGAGGTGATCGTCGCGTTGACGAGGATTCCACGACCTGACCCTTCTTGAAAATATCGATCTTCAAGGAGAACTCTCTACCTTAGTACCAAGGAACTAGTACGGATACTTGCATCTGGAATGCCACAGAGGGTAACCGGGAGGCCCAGTAAGTTCTTTGTTGTAAACCAACTACGGGCATCTGTGGCGAGCTACAAGTTTTTGAGGTTGATTGGTCGCTCGGGAATTCCACTTCCTTTCCTCAAATGTGCAAATGGAACGCTTTTACCATTGACTCTTATTAGTTGCTCTGCAAGGATGCGAGGTAGGGAAAATTTTTACCACTTCTCCCGTTGGTGGGATGACTCAATGGCTGGAAGAATTGTAATGTCTCCGCTGTCGGAAGAGGGGAATCGGGCGTTTCTGCCCATTGGTTTTGTTCGTGGGCTGCTCGACACGATAGAAAAACCACTGATAGTGACCGAGCGAAACGGCAATCTACTGCTCGTGAACAGCCGCGCAAAGCAATTCCTGGAATCGCAGGGATACACAAAAACTGCTGACTTAAATCTATTTAAAGATTTGCTGCAGGTAGATGCACGGAAAATCTTCGCCGAGATCGAAAAGGGCGAACACGAGGTCAACCTGCAGATTCAGGGAGGGGAATCGAAATCCGGCGTGCGAGTTCAATGGCTGCCGGAGCCAGACTGGTTGGTCGCAGAGATCGAGAACAAATGGGAAACGCAACCGGGGCCTGACCCTGCCACGCAACTCACCGTGCAAGAACTTCTGCAGGAACGTGAGATCACATATCGGAACCTGCTGGCCGCGTACTTGAAATTGCAGGAAGTGAACCGACAGAAGACGGTGTTCCTGGCATCCGCGGCTCACGAATTGAAAACACCGCTGGCGGTGATCAAGGGTTATTACGATCTTCTACTGGCAGGTTCTTTAGGGCGCTTAACGGAGAAGCAGCGGGACATTCTGGAGGAGTCGAAGGACAGCTGCGAACGACTGGTGCGCCTGGTGTCCATGTTCCTGAACTATTCGGCGCTGGAGAGCGGGAAACTGGTGCTGCAGCTTCGCGAGAACGATCTACGGGATTGTCTCGACGAACTTTCGAAGCGCTGGTCGGAAGCGTTTCAGCGCAAAGGCGTCAAGCTGGATGCGAGCTTCGACCCGTCGATTCCGACGTTCCGGTTCGATTACCAGAAGGTGCAGCAGGCGGCGGCAAATCTGCTTGATAACGCACTGAAGCATACGCCGAGCGGCGGCAGCGTCACCCTGCGCGCGGCGCCGTATTTCTGGGAACGGCGAGTGGCGGCGATGGCACCGGTCGAAGAACGGCGGCGGTTCCGTTTGCCGCGGCCGAACAGCGTGGAAGTTAGCGTTGCAGACTCGGGGGCTGGAATCGCCGCTGAACATCACCAAGAAATCTTTGAGGATTTCGTGCGCGTGGACAGGAACACTTCCGGGATGGGATTGGGGCTGGCGATCGCCAAGCGGCTCATCCAGGCGCATCGCGGAAAGATCTGGGTAGAGAGCGGAACACCCAGCGGATGCGTCTTCACATTTTTGTTGCCGATGGACCAAGGCTGAGAAATTTGAATTTTGGCGGTTGAGAGGAAAAGTCAATGGCCGTGAAAGAGAAAATTCTTGTCGTGGATGATGAGCCCAGTATTCGAAAGTATTTGCAGACACTGCTGGAAGTCGACGGATTCGATGTGGAAGCAGTCAGTTCCGGGAGAGAGGCGCTGGAACGGGTGAACAAGGGAGATCGCCCGGACTTCATTATTCTGGACGTATTAATGCCGGAGATGAATGGCATCGAAACATTGAAGGAATTGATGCAGCTGGACCGCAGCCTTAACGTGATCATGCTTTCGTGTTCGAACGAAGTCGGTACTGTCGTGGAAGCCATCCGCATTGGAGCGCACGACTATCTGACCAAGCCCTTTGAGAAAACGGAATTGGACGCGGCGATGCTGAAGTCGCGCCAGAAGAAAGAGCTGGCAACGGAGAATCAGGCGCTGCGCGATTACTGCGATCAAGTGACAGAAGATTTGAGCTTTCTGGCGGCGAGCCCGCAGATGGTGAGAATCCGCCAGCAGATCCTGCAGATTGCGCCCGTGGATGTGCCGGTCTTCATATGCGGCGAGAGCGGAGTGGGAAAAGAAGTTGTTTCGCGAATGATCCACCTGCGTTCGAAGCGGCGCAACCAGCCATTCGTAAAAGTGAATTGCGCGGCATTGCCGGGAGAACTTCTGGAGTCGGAGCTTTTCGGATTTGAGCAGGGCGCATTTACGGGGGCAGTGCGCAGCAAGCCAGGCAAGTTTGAAATGGCCAACAAAGGCACGATCTTCCTGGATGAAATTGCGGAGATGAGCACGCATTTGCAGGCAAAACTGCTGCACGTCCTTCAGGATCACCAGTATTCGAGGCTGGGCGGGCGGCATCTAGTGGAAGTCGATGTGCGCGTGCTGGCGGCAACGAACGTGGATGTCCACGAAGCAATGAAGACGGGGCGCTTTCGCGAAGATCTCTATTACCGATTGAATGTGCTGTCCATCAACGTGCCGCCTTTGCGCGAGCGGACGGCGGAGATTCCGCTTCTCTTTCGCCATTTCCTGCAGAAGTACAGCGAGAAATTTGGCAAGACGCCGCCAGGACCTTCCAAGTATCTTCTGGACGCGGCAGTGAACTATCCATGGCCGGGCAACCTGCGCGAACTGGAGAATTTCGTAAAGCGGTACGTGATTTTGGAAGATGATGAAGGCAGCTTGCGGGAATTGGTGGAGATGTCCTCGACGCGTCAGCGAACTTCGCCGCGGGAAGAACCCGCGCCGCGGAAGGAGCAGGGCTTAAAGGCCCTGGTGCGCGGCTTAAAAGACGAAGCTGAGATGGAAGCAATTGCTGACGCGCTCGAAAAAACGCGTTGGTGCCGCAAGGACGCCGCAAAAATGCTGGGGATCAGCTACAAGGCATTGCTTTACAAGATGCGGCAATTCAATCTGGATACGCCGCGAGTGAGGAAAGAGACATCCATAACTGCGGTAGGGTAGCCGGCTTCTACGACGGTTACGCGGCGCGAGTGGCGACATCGGATTTGTTGGGGGGATGAGAGAATGACGGAGCGCCGTACGACTCGACGGTATGACTTGTCCTTGCCGATCATTATCCGGGTCCCGACGGAACTGAAACCGGATTCGCAGCAGGGCAAGACTCGGGACATCTCTACACGCGGGCTTTATTTTGTTGTGGATCAGAACATGGAATCGGGTTCACCTCTGGACATTACGCTGACACTTCCCGCGGAGGTAACGCAGGGTTCGGACGTATTTGTGAGGGCCCTGGGCAAGGTGGTGCGGGTGGAGCGCCGCATCGAAGACGGCTGCGCGCGGATGGGAGTTGCTGCCATAATTGAGCGCTACGATATTATCCGGGGAGCAGCCGCGAGGGCTTGATCCACATCTTTTTGGGCAGCGAGAAACGCAGCCCGCGCGGCAATTCGCGGGTATCATTTTTGGAATTCCGAGTTTTGGGTGTCGCGAAATCCGTGGAATTCATGTTGCAATCAGGGACAAGTTGGGCCTAATATCCGGCCAGAATGTCCCGCGGAGGGTCCAGTGAAGGTATCGGATCTGATCGGGTCCCGCAAGGAAGTATTCTCCATCACGGAAGAGACGAGCGTGCATCAAGCCGCGCAATACCTGCGCGAGAAGCAGGTGCGCGCGGTCGGCGTGGTGAATGCGAGCGGGAAACTCGCAGGCGTGATCTCGCATAGCGACGTTTCCGACAAAGTCGCGGCGGAAAACAAGTGCCCCGCTTGGATGAAAGCATCGGACATCATGACGCGGGAGCTGGTCACGGTGACGCCCGACATAACGCTGGAAGACTGCCTCCGATTGATGGAGCAGAACACTATTTTTCATCTGATCGTGCTTGATGAAGGTCAGGTATTCAGGGGAATGCTTTCGGTTAGTGACATCTTGCGAGTTGTGGCGTCGGACGAAAAGGCGCGTGCCGATTTGCTAGAGTCCTTCATCTTTCCTTCCAGATAGAAACGACCGGTCTTCAGAATTGATTCTGAAGGCAGGGCACCGTGGAGGCAATGAATCCTCTACGGCCAAGAAGGGCCAATCGTTTTCATAGACCGAGACAAGTTTTTCCCCCACCGATTTCTCGATTGGCCGAGGCATGTAGGCGCAGGGTACTACAACCAGCCCCCTGTGATTCCTGTAAGTCATTGTAAATAAAACACGTAGATCATTTTCTTCCATGATCAGGCTTGGTCGTATTGTGGTGCTCAATGGCCTGAATTGTGCAACGTTCTCACTCCGGAGGAATCTCGTTGTAACCATGCCCGGGGAAAAGACAGGCAGGAGCAAGGGTATCGAACCGCTGGATCTCTCTCCGCCAGATGAGGTTCTTTTTGGTTGCTCATCAGCCATGCAAGATGTGCGGAAGTGGGCGACCAGAATTTGTGGCGCGAACGTACCGGTCCTCCTGAACGGGAGTGGAGGGACCGGAAAGGAAGTCCTGGCGAGATGGATTCACAAGCATTCTGCTTGGAGCACTGGCCAGTTTGTAAAAGTTAATTGCGCGGCCATTCCCGGATTGCTGCTTGAGAGCGAGTTGTTCGGCTACGAAAAAGGCGCGTTTACTGGCGCCCACGCCTCCAAGCCTGGCAGGGTTGAACTTGCGCACCACGGGACTCTGTTTCTGGATGAGATTGCCGACCTTCCTTTAGATTTGCAAAGCAAGTTGTTGCAGTTTCTGCAAGACGGACGTTTTTCGCGAATCGGAGACGAATCGGAGAGAGCCGTTGAAACGCGTTTGATCTGCGCGACAAGTAAGGATCTGGCAGAAGAAATCGATGCAGGAAGATTCCGCGCGGATTTGTATTACCGCGTCAATGTCGTCCGCTTGCGGCTGCCGCGTCTACGCGAGCGTCGCGAAGACATCCCACAGCTGGCTGAGTATTTTCGAGTGCAGTTTCAAGAGAAATTCTCCAAGGAATCCGAGCCCTTGGGTGCGGACCTGTTGCGCTACTTGCAGAAACTGGATTGGCCGGGAAATATTCGCGAGCTTTCAAATGGCATTGCCCGCCATGTCCTGGTCGGGGCCGATGCGGAGATTGGTAGAGAGAGAGCGGCCAAGCGGCCCGATTCAAGTCGAGGATGCAACGGGGGCGGCGCCGTTCCTCTGAAACAGATCGCCAGAGAAGCCGTCCGCGAGAGGGAGAGGAGTTTCATCTTAGAGGCTCTGCAGGCAAATCAGTGGAATCGAAGAAAAGCCGCTCAAGAACTGAAGATTAGCTATCGGGCGCTGATTTATAAGATTCGCAATGCGGGCCTCCTCACCCGAAAGACCGAGAATTTGCCTTCGAGGCCAGAAAAGACAGTGCGCTCTTCAATCTCCGCGGACTAGGCAGATCCGAGCGGAATCCTCGACCAGGGTTCTTCCTTGTGTTCATATTTACTCACTAAATCCCCGGGCGCGAGCGAAGCATCAAGTCAAGTGCACAGGCGTTTTTCATCCAAGCGAAAAATAAGACGCGAGCGCCGCAAAGACTGTTTGCGGCGGAAAGAAATCCTTACTATGTGAATCTTCTAACTTTTGCATAACAGATAGTCTCGCAGAAAAGGCGCTGTCCCCGGCTGCGATCCCGCCCTGCTCATTCCTCTCTCTCTTACTCCTGCTGAATGCCTCTGTCGGAACCGGACAACGTGATCGGCGCCGAGTTCGTGGTAGTTCTCTTTCGCTTTAGCATCTGGAAAGCTAATGACCAACAGCGTATGTGCCAGCGCCGTGCCCCGCGCGCTTGGTTCCCCCGTGGTGCGGCAGTGCGTCCGTACAGAGCCGAGAGATACTTGCTCCTCGTACGAGCGACCAATTCGTCCCTGTCCCGAAGACAGTACCCAAGCAATCTCTCTAAGGTTCTGCGCCTGCACCAAAACTGGTCTCCGTACCAGTAGTAATGGTCACAATGTCTTCTTTATTCTCCATGCTGAGTCCGGGCAGGACAGAACGGAATAGCTAAGTTTCCGCGGGCCCCCTACCCCCGCGCCCCAGCCAATGAGCTGGCACCAGCCCAGAGAAAGTGGTCAAAGTGAGAAAAAGTAGAAGAGGATGGGTGTGTGCACTCGGTGCGTTAATCTTGAGTTCCGCCGCTGCGTTGTTGAGTGGCTGCTCAGGACTGGTGAGTGCAAACGGGACAACTCAGCACGCAGCCATCCAGGTGAATCCGGCGGGGATCAACTTCGGCAGCGCCGTGGTCGGTACGAAAGTCTCTCAGAACGTCTCCGTTGCAAACACTGGCACGATGGCGGTCAACATCAGCCAGGCGAATATCTCGAACAGTCAGTTTTCTATTTCGGGCCTCCCTTTGCCGCTCTCCCTGCCTGCCGGTCAGTCCAGCGGCTTTCAAGTTTGGTTTGATCCCAACTCTTCAGGCAGTGTGACAGGTACTCTGACTGTCGCAACCGACGCGGGAGTCTCGCAACAGGTTGCACTCTCGGGGACCGCGATGCCGGCACCTCAGCAGATTAGTGTGAATCCGACAAGCTTGAACTTGGGAACCGTCACTGTGGGAAGTACTGGGACAGGCACGGTAGCTGTCAGCAATATTGGTGGCTCCAATCTGACGATTTCCCTGATTGGAGTAAGCAGTGGTCCATTTGGAGTTTCCGGCATCACCACTCCAAGCACGATCGTACCGGGCGCCAGTGTCACTCTGAACTTGACGTATTCGCCCACGATAGTCGGGAGTAATTCCGGGGCAATCACCATTACGAGCAATGATCCGCTGAACCCGACGTCCACGATCTCGCTTGGGGGAACAGCAACGGCGGCACCGGTAGCGCCGACGATCACGACACAGCCAGGGAACCAGACGGTGACGGCAGGACAGACGGCGACGTTTACAGTGATAGCGGCAGGGACTGCGCCGCTCACTTACCAGTGGCAGAAGAACGGAGTGAACATCGCAGGAGCGACGTCCAGTAGTTACACGACGCCGGCGACAACGACTTCCGACAGCGGATCGACATTCAGGGTAGTGGTGACGAACACGGCCGGGACGGTGACGAGCGCGTCAGCGACACTGACGGTGAATGCGGCACCGGCCCCGGCAATCCAGGTGAATCCGACCGCGATCAACTTTGGAAATGACGTGGTCGGAACGACTTTGTCGCAGATCTTAATCATCAAGAACACCGGTACAGCCACCTTAACTATTAGTCAAATCACTGCGACTGGTTCAAGTTTCAGTGTCAGTGGATTCTCGTTGCCTCTGAGTGTAAACGCGGGGCAACAGACAACAGTTACAATCGCCTTTCTACCGACGTCAGTAGCCACTGTGTCGGGCAACGTCTCAGTTGTGAGCAATGCGCCCACTTCGCCCACTTCTGTGGCTCTCAGCGGCACAGGAATTGCTGCGATCCTCACCCTTGGCATCAGTCCGACGAGTCTAAACTTTGGCAACGTGACAACGTTTACTTCCTCAGCCACACAAAACGTCACGATTACCAACACGGGCAATTCCAACGTGACAATTTCACAGATCAACTTGAGCGGTGCTGGTTTTTCCATGACTGGCGGCAGTGCACCTGTCACGCTCACACCGTCCCAAACGATCACCCTGGTTGTGCAATTCCGTCCCACGGCAGCGGGCGCGGTAAGTGGCAGCATTTCAATCGTAAGCAACGCGACCGGATCACCCGCCACGGTATCTCTAACTGGAACGGGGGTCGCGCCCGTACAACATTCGGTGGCGTTAAGCTGGAATGCTAGCACCTCGACCGTAGCAGGTTACAACGTCTACCGCAGCACGGTGAGCGGGAGCGGATACACGAAAGTCAACTCCTCGTTGGTTGCGGGTCTTACTTACTCCGATTCGACCGTGCAGAGTGGAACGACGTACTATTATGTTACAACGGCAGTGGACTCCACCGGGATGGAGAGTACTTACTCGAACCAGGTGTCGGCCGCAATTCCATAGGCGGTTGGAGCCGGCAAGCTGATCCAGGATCAATCGGGGAGTTCCGGGCGGGGCTAAGCGAAGCTTACGGCGAGATGTGCGGGCAAGGCCCTTGGACGTCGGGATTGAGGAAATCTGCCTTTCCGCTTACACAGGAGAAAGGATGTGCTATGGTGCGGGCCTGCTCCGGCGGCCACGCACCCTAAATCTTGATGCAATCTCGTCGCAGTGGGCTCCGGGACAGACCGTGGAATTATCATGGTCCTCAGGGACAGGATCAATACCTGTACCTAAACTACCCTTCCAAGCAGTTTCTCACGGATATCAGTAGACGTAAACTGGCGTTCGGGCAATTGTCTTAGGAGCTCGAGCGATGAGGCAGCGAAAAAATGAAATCCAGGCCAACCAGCCCGCAAAGATGCGCCTGGTAATGTCGCGCCTTCATCTTACCCTGGTCCTACCAGGCATTCTTGTGCCGCTGGCCTTCCTTTGCGGCTGCTCCGGCATAGTTAGTGGACCAAATACACAGCAAACCACTCCGCCACAAACCTTCAGTATCTCAGGGACAATTGGTCCCGTAGCGGGTGGGAGTGGAGCAACTGTCACACTCAGCGGAGCAGCGAATGCCGCAACCACAGCCGACAGTTCAGGGAATTTCATTTTTAATGGTTTGGCCAACGGGACATACACAGTTACTCCGACCCATTCTGGTTACACCTTTAATCCCAGCAGTCTGAATGTAACCGTCAGCGACGCCAGCATCAGCACGGGAATCAATTTCACCGCGACAGCAGTAACCTTTGGTCTCTCTGGAACAATTAGCCCAGTCGCAGGTGGGAACGGCGCGACAGTTACATTGAGTGGGGCGGCTAGTGCGACAACAACGGCGAACAGTTCGGGTAACTTCACATTCACTGGGCTATCGAACGGGACGTACGCCCTTACTCCGAGTCACACGGGTTACACATTCAGCCCAACCAGCCAGAGTGCTACGGTTAACGGGGCCAACGTCACAGGGCTGAATTTCACCGCGACAGCCCAGGTTGGTCCGACATTTAGCATTTCGGGGTCGATCAGTCCCACGGCCGGAGGGGCTGGCGCGACAGTTCTACTCAGTGGAGCGGCAGGAGCCACCACGACCACAGACGGTGCGGGCAATTATACTTTTGCTGGATTGGCGATTGGCGCGTACACGGTAACTCCAAGCGATACCGGGTACACATTCACGCCAGTCAACCAGAACGTTACGATCAGTACGGCAAACGTGTCTGGGGTGAACTTTGCTGCAACGGCTCAGCAATCCCATTCGGTCGCGCTGACTTGGAACGCCAGCACTTCGGTTGTCGTTGGATATAATGTGTATCGCAGCACCGTGAGCGGCAGTCAGTATGCAAAACTGAATCCTTCGTTGGTCCCCGGTCTTAGCTTCACTGACACGAGCGTGCAGTCGGGACTTACCTATTACTACGTGACGACAGCCGTAGATTCCACTGGTGCCGAAAGCGGTTACTCGAATCAGGTTTCCGCCCCAGTCCCATAACCTTTGATTGATTATCTGCAGTCTCTTCAAGCCTCAAGCGGTTAGCTTTGGAGCATCTCCATGCGCCAAGTATCAAATATGGGCATGGCGACCTATTTTTGTTTGGTGTACCACCAGACAATGGATTGAGCAAGAATTGCCCCGAGGATGTCGACCGCTGCGTCGCGAGGCGAAGATTGGCGCAGGCGCACGAAGGATTGATGCCATTCATCCAGACCGGCATATGCGGCGGCGATACCCAAGGTTGCGAGGGCCCAACTCAGTCGCCAGCCGGTTTGGCCTGCGCGCACACCGCGAAGCACCAAGACGCTAAACAGTCCGAATTCCCCGACATGAGCCATCTTCCGAATGCCAACGTGCATGACATTCAGCCATTGGTTTGCAGCCCACGGAAAGAACCAGTGTAGAGCAGGAATGATGATTCGACTGGTATGCTCCGCGGCGAAATAGTGAGTAGAGAACAGTGAAATCAGAGTCGCAGCGAGAATCGCCGGGAACCAATAGGTCAGGTGCGAATGTGGAGAGAGGGCTAAGTCCTTCGTACCCGCTCTGGAGCGCGCCGCGTTTGCGCATATAGGCCTAGGAGCGATGCGAATGGTGTTTTCCAGTACTGTCCGTGCTTGCGTCGACTCCTTTAGTTTCCGATAGATGAATCCGAAATGGTAGGAATAATCCTGCCGGATCCGTCGCTAACGTACAGGACCGATGTTGGAGAGCAACCGAATCGGCCGACCCGAACGGATTCGTGACTGCCACAAGAAGAGGAACGGAATCCGTAGCTCGCTAGGACAGTCGATGAAAGCATGAAAATATGAAAACAAAAAGCGACCGCCGCTTCGTCAAAATCGAAATCGAGGCGAAGCACTACAGCAAGCAAGCAAAAAGGGAAGAAGGGACTATGTCATTGATAATAAGCAAGATTGGTCTTACCAAGGACCTCACAACGGTTCTATAAAAGTCGCGACCGACATCTAATCTAGGCGTCGGCTGAGAAATGGCAAATTTATGGGATAATGTGGATAGAACAATTCCACATACTCTCGGACGGCACTGGTTAACTCTGCGTCTCACAATCTCCGTGCCCAGAGGTGTTTCTTGTATTATACTGAAAACAAATAGTTTAGGAAGCGACCTATCCATGAGCTCAAGGCCTGTTCCATGGCAAGGTGCGTGCTTAACCATGGATATGGTTTGTGAGATCTGTCTCTGTGCATTGCGAAGAGCAAATTGGCCTGTCAGTCTCAAGAAAACCTAGTATGGGGCAGACATGATAAGAGATGGCGAAATTACGGGTAGCGAAGCGAACCGGATTCTTCGGAAATACTGGTGGATTCTGCCGATAACAATCCTTGGCTGCGGCACTCTCGGGCTACTGGCGGCCCTAGTGTTGCCCAAAAAATACACTTCTGAGACCGTAGTACTTGTTGCCCAACCAACTGTGCCGATCGACTACGTCAAGCCGGTGGTGAGCGATGATCTGAATCGTCGGTTGGCTTCAATGAAAGAACAGATTCTCAGCCGGACCCGCTTGCAGCCCATCATCGAGAAATTCGGTTTATACGCGCGCGACCGCGAGCGCTTTCATATGGAGGAGCTGGTTGTGCGGCTGAGGGGTGCAGTGACGGTGACGCCGCTCGAGCCGATGGCTGGCACAATCAATCGCAGCCTCCCCGGCTTCTCCGTGAACGTGATCTTTGACGACGCAAAGACTGCTCAACAAATCTGCACGGAAATCACCTCGATGTTCATGGAACAAAACACGAGGGAACGCGAACACCAAGCATCGCAAACGACGGTCTTTCTAAGCGGACAACTTGATGAGGCGAAGGGCAAGCTAAACGAGCAGGATGCCAAACTCGCGCAGTTCAAGCGGCGGTACCTCGGCTCACTCCCCGAAGAAGAGCAAACCAACCTCAGCCTTTTAACCGGGATGAACACGCAGCTCGAAGCGAGCACCCAAGCACTGAGTCGCGCGCAGCAGGATAAAGCTCTCAATGAGTCGCTTTTGAGCCAGCAGGAAGCCGCTTGGAAGATGTCCAAGACAGGTCAGAATCCCGAGACTAGCGAACAACAGCTCAACGCACTACAAGAACAACTCACGATCTTGCTGGCTCGGTACACCCCTGAACATCCGGATGTTGTAAAGCTCAAGAAGCAAATCGAAGAGCTGAAAAAGCATATAGCAGACAACCAAGATGGAAAGGGAATTACAGCTACTCGCGGCTCTGCCATTGACCCTCCTCAAATTCAGCAGCTGCGGGCGAAACTTCACCAAGATGAATTGATCATCACCGACTTGGCCAAACGACAGAGTCAGATCCAGGACCAAATCCGCCAGTTGCAGGCACGTATTCAGGCCAGCCCCGTCGTCGAACAACAGTTCAAGGAAATAACACGTAGTTACCAGACGGCTCTTGATTTTTATAATGACTTGCTCAAAAAACGTGAGCAATCGGCTATGGCCACGGATCTCGAACACCAGCAGGAGAGCGAACAATTTCGCGTTCTGGACCCCCCGAGCCTGCCGAACAAACCCTCTTTCCCCAAGAAAACGTATTTCGCCGGCGGCGGCTTGGGAACAGGGCTAATGCTGGGATTCGGAATCATGTATCTGATTGCGTTGACCGACAAATCGATGCATACGGAAAGAGATGTGGAACTCGCTTTGAAGGTACCCGTCCTTGCCGTAGTGCCTAAGTTGGAGCTGGCCGGAGCCGTGAGCGACAGAGGATTTCGGGTTGGTTCTTCTTAAGCAAGAGACCCATGCAAGTAGCTGATTGAGTCTATGGCCAGGAAAGAGACGTAAAGGAGACTCATGAGTCGAATTCATGAAGCCCTGAAAAAAGCGGCGCAGGAAAAAACCTTGCGGCTATCTGGAGAAGAGCGTCTGGATATGGCAGTGGCCGTAGACATTAGCGAGGCCGTCACGCCAGCCAGTCAGCCGACAGAGCGGGCTCTCCATGGAGTATGGGCAGCGCCGGCAGACTCTCCTTATCGGTTCGAAGATTTGGTCAAGCGCTGTGCCCGCCCAGAGTGGAAGCCTGATCCCCGTTCGAGTTTATTCCACCAAGGGAACAATGCAAAGCTTGGAGCCGAGAGGTTCAGGACGCTGCGTTCTCGACTTTATCAAATTGCAGCTACGAAGCCGCTGCGAAAGGTATTAGTGACAAGCAGTCTTCCTTCCGAGGGAAAGACTTTTGTCGCAACCAATCTAGCGCACTCGATTGTCAGCCAACCTGACAGGCGCGTTTTGCTGATCGATAGTGACCTCCGTGTGCCACGTCTTCACACAGAGCTTGGCGCCCCGAGCTCACCAGGCCTCGCAGATTACCTGAGAGGAGAAGCGGACGAATTCAGTGTGATCCAGCAGGGCCCCGAGGCCAATCTTTGCTTCATCCCCTGTGGACGGATGGTCTCAAATCCAAGCGAACTTCTCTTGGGTGATAGGATGAAGAACCTGCTTGATACCGTTTCACCGATTTTTGACTGGGTGATTCTCGATTCTTCACCGGCCGTGCCGGTCCACGATGCTAGCATATTGGCGGACTTGTGTGATGGCGTGCTCTTTGTCGTCAAGGCGGGAGAGACTAGCCACGAAACTGCAGAAAAGGCGGCTTCCGAATTCCGGGACAAGAATCTGCTTGGGGTGGTACTCAACCAGATCGAGCAGGGCCAGTCGTATGAGCGTCACTACTCTGGCTATCTCGGCGAAGAGCAATGAAATCGGAACGCGGCCTCTCCTGCAATTCCAATCTTCCTTGAAGACTGCTTCGCATAGCGTTTTTCTCAGCTGAACATTCGTTCAATCCAGCTCTATTGCCTATTGGGCTGGGGTGAGATCTAGGTATTTACTCGATCAGGAAAGATAGGCTTCGGCTCGAAGTGACGTTTTAACCTTAGGAAGGGCTTCTCTAGAAGATTCCAAGAGAGGGCCGCGAGTGCGTACGCCACGAGGGTAATGATCAACGGCGCCAGGAGCGGGTAGCGGTACAACCGGAACGATTCCACGAGGCCAATCGGGATCTTATGAAGCAAGTAGAGTCCGTAGCTGATGGTACCGGTGTAGACCATGAATTTATCCTTGAAAATCGCTTGCATCCACTTTTGGGATGAGAACAGTGAGAGGTATACCAATGCAGTGGAGGCCGCCGCAGTCAACGAGAAAACGATCCATTCTGCATGAAGAGTTTGCGATACGAACGCCAGTGGCGCGGCGATGAAAAAGGATAACCAAGCCAGCAGGATGAATCTGGACGGAACAAACGTTTCGGAACGGACCACGAGCGCAAGGAGCGCGCCAGCCATCAAGCCGTCCAATCGGCAAAAGACGTTCGTGTATAGATGAACGCCGTGCAAGGACAAATAGAAGCGCAGCGCGGGAGAAATACATAATTCTGCGATGGCCAGGAGTTGTAGTTGAGCCCGAGAGCAGAACCGAACGACGACAGGCCAAACTACATAGAACTGTTCCTCGATGGCAAGTGACCATGTGACTCCGAGCGGTCCTGCTGCATTGGTTGAAATCGGAAGCAGGAAGTTCTGTAGGAACAGCGGGAAAGCCCACCAAGGCGAGGATTTCTCAAATATTGAGTGCGCCTCCGATGGGCGCAGCGCAGGAAGAAGCACAAACATGAAAAACATCAGGGAATAATATAGAGGCCAGATCCTCAGGCATCGCCGAATATAGAAATTCTTGAAATAGCCTTTGGATTGCTTGGTGTCAACAAGAATCCCGGTGATCAAAAACCCGGACAACACAAAGAAAAGATCAACGCCCATCCAGCCGTTGCTGAACAAATACTGCAAATGAAAGGAAGGATATTTTTCGCCGATATTATGCAGCATGACGAGAATGATGGCTATGCCGCGAACGGCGTCGAGCTGGGGGAATCTTTGCTGCATGATCCTACCCGGTGGAATCAATCAGAATAGCTGGTGCAACTTGACGCCGACTCGAGCTGGTTGTAGCAAGAACTAGCGTCTCCGCCACGGCAAGCATACCAAAGGCTCATTTGCTGCCCTATGGGGCGCTGCCACGAAATCCAAGCGGTGCCCGTCATGATGAGTTTGCCATCTAGGAACGAGGACGACGAACACTCGACATAGCCTGGATCCATTTTTGCCTTGAGTACCAACTGTTTGTCTGACTGCGTCTCTTAATGCAATCCCGAACGAACTCGGGCTCCGCCCACGGAACGTCATGATAACCCGACCGGATGTACGGGCTTTCCGGATTCCTGATCCATTCCTGCGGGAAAAGCACGATCGTGTCATTTTGCGTCACCTTGGTGGCTGGGCGGATATCCGTTCCGGATACCGCGGCAGTTATCGCCGCTGGGATATCGTGTCCAGGCCCAAGTGTCAAATGCCCAACTTGAGTCGCTCGGGGATTTATTTCGATAAGGTACGCGTTATCAGTCTCGGCTTCGAGCATGAAATCAAACCCGTGGAGCCCTGAAAGCAGAAGGCGCTTCACCATCTTTACGGCGGCGGCGGAGATCTCGGCATTGTCGATCCGGCGCAGGACAGTGGATGGCCCGCCTGCGTCCTGTTTGTTGAGCACCTCAAACTGAACGCTGGCTAGGACCTCGCCCTTCCAGCAGGCTACCGCGCTGGTTGCTTCCCGCCCCGCTACCCACGCCTGGGCATTCACGATGTATCGATGACGAAGAAGTGATGGCCAGATCAGAGTCATGTCCTGATCAATCACGCCACGCTTAAACGCCCGCGCCAGGAGCGGCGGAGCCGCGAGGGCCCGGAGGCCGTTCTCGGCCTCAATGAGGTTGCGGACAATCCTTACGCCATCGCCACCCGAAGTACCGTCTGCTTTCAAGACGACGGGAAGGCCCATCCGCGAGATGCAGCTTTTAAGATCAGACTCGTGCTTGACTACCTCGGTAAGCGGCACTCGGATGCCTTCTTCCCGGGCCATTTCCATGAAAGCAGTTCGCGCATACACCACTGGAAAATTTGCAGGTGAACCTAGCGACCGTTCAATCAGCGAACAGACCGTTTCGCCCGCTTTCCCGCTGCCTAGAGCTCGATAGTACAAGTCGTGCAGGTGTAGTGTTGTCACGTCGTCGCATGGAATGATGAGATCCGGTCGGGTCGCAAGCACTGCTTTTCTAAGAGACGTCAGAGGAAGCAGGCCGTGATAGAAATGCGTGCGGCGCACGGCACTTGTCTTGCAGATTGGGTGTCTCGGAGGACATACCGCATCTACGGTGCACCCTGAACTTGTCAGTGTCATTGCTAGCCGAGCAGGCGAGTGGCCCCGGGAAGTTGTAGCGATAAGAATCGTGGGTTTCACGTGCGTCCAGCCCTCCCGAGGACCGCCAGATTGCACATGGATAGCGTACCCGCAATCAGGGTTCCAAACAGAACAGGAAGTCCCTCGGAACTGAAGGATCGAGTACCTAGCGAGGAACAAGAAACTTCTTCGAAACCAGCCGACACGAGACTTTTCCCCGTCCTTCGAGTTTTGCGAGGGTATCTATGCATCCGCGCGACGCGGAGCCTCCCAGAACATTCACATAGAAGGTTCATTTCCAGATCGATGGTGCCCCCGTGAGACGCCGCAACTGCTGGCGTCGAAGATAAATCCTTAGCCCCTGGTCGCTTATATGTGGCGACTGCCGCACCAGGCTGAACAAGAAGCCATAAGCGAGCCCTAGACTGCGGAGGATGTAGGGTGCATGAAAAACGTGCCTCAGGCATTTTAGGAAAAAGAACAATGGATGGTACCCCACAACGTAGTCCGCCATTCCATCATTCACTGCGTTTCCCCATCTTCCCCACGCAGAGCCAGTCACACGGTGCTGAACAAGGCGCAAGTCGGGAAACGTTTGGGTAGTCCAACCGAGCTGATTGGCCTTGAGTTCATCGACAGTATCCCAACCAAGCCTGGGGACGAGTCCGTCGAGCTTCTCCCAACATTCTCTTCGATAGATCTTTGTGCCTCCGCGAACGTGAAAAGCAGGTGAACTCCCCAATCGCAGGTGACCATCCACTTTGTCGTAGATCGTGCCTCCGCCGATTCCGAGCCGCGGCAACTTGCGAAAGTATTCAAAGCATCTTTCGAAATAATCAGGGGCAAAAGTTAAGTCACCGTCAAGATTCACGAGAAACTCCCAACCCTGCGATTGAAGCACATGGTACCCAGCGAGAAAAGCTTCGACACCCCCGCCCCTAGAGCGATGGCCGCGGTTTTCACGACGCAAGGTCTGGATCCAAGAATACTCCAGTGCGTATTGAGCGATGATGGAGTTCGTGGCATCCGTTGAGCCGTCATCGACGATGACCCATTTTACGGGCCGTATGGTCTGATGCAGAACCGATTCGATCGTGCCGAGAACGAATTGTTCCTCATCCCGTACCGGCGTGATGATGCAATACTTAGCGGTAGGGGAGGATCCAATCGAGGGGCCGGACCCACTGTTCCGGGCCGAATTGATTCTGGGATTCTGTGAATCGTCAGCGCTCATTGGGGCGATCTTAGATATCTTACATGGCCGAGGGGCGGGCAAAGCGTCTTGTGTTCCATGCGTACAAACTCTGTGTTCGGACCGGGTCACCACATTGCGCGGCGCGGTCCAAGAAACCTCGCTCGAAAATTAGCTTCGCAGAAGCGGGCGGCGTAGGATGTAATGTTACTTGGGCCGGAGCGATCCGTCGAATCCGTGCCGCTCCTTAGTGTCGGCGATTGAATAAAGAAGTGCCATCACTTTTCTTAGTGGAAGGCCGAGCCCAAATTCGCGCAATGCTCGTACCAAGCACCCTACAGAGGAGGATATGAATGGCTGTCGGAAGCGCTTGGTCCAAGACCTGGACCTATTTCGAGGAAGATTGGCATGAGGGAAACGTTCCAATCATGGGCCCACGCACACATGCCGCTTGGCTTTGTTCCATCGTCTTCGACGGTGCCCGGGCGTTCGAAGGTGTTACGCCTGATCTGGAACTCCACTGCGCGAGAGTCAACGACTCGGCACGGAAGTTGTTTTTGAAACCAACGGTTTCAACGGAAACGTGGATCCAGCTCGCTCGGGAAGGCATAACTCGGTTCGATAAAGACTCCGCTCTCTACATCAGGCCTATGTATTGGGCGGAGAAGGAAGGGCCGTGGGTTCAGGCGCATGACCCTGAGTCGACGCGCTGGTGTCTTTCAATTTACGAAGCGCCAATGCGCAAACCTACGACGGGATTCTCGGTTACTTTGTCCCCGTTTCGACGGCCGACGCTCGACTCCATGCCCGTGGATGCGAAGGCCGGATGTCTTTATCCAAACAATGCCCGCGCTCTTTTCGAGGCGCACTCCCGCGGATTCGACAATGCCGTAGTCTGCGACATGCTAGGCAACGTTGCGGAACTGGCTACCTCCAACATCTTCATGGCAAAAGGTGACGTGGTGTTTACACCGGTCGCAAACGGAACATTTTTGGCTGGCATTACTCGGCAGCGGGTGATCGGGTTGTTGCGCGCGAGCGGAGTCAAAGTGGTGGAAAAAACACTCACCTACCCGGACTTCGAGAGTGCGGACGAAATTTTTTCGAGTGGAAATTATTCCAAGGTCGTTCCCGTGGGCCGGATCGGCGACCGAGTAATCCGACCAGGTCCCTTCTATACCAAGGCCCGTGAATTGTACTGGGAGTTCGCCCATTCGTAATCTGCCGGGTCTATCAAACTGCAAGACGGCTGGCCTGACGAGCGATGAGAGTGTCTCCGCACGTGACCGCGCTCCTTTTGGAAAGAGCATGGAACTACGACAACGCTGCCTCTTCTGTCCCCACTCATTCCTGACGGACAGAGCCAGATCGGCCTCAGCAAGAGGCAGAAACCACGGCGGATTTGTGCCCGGTCCTTGGCTCCAGTCCGCCGAATTTCTTATCCAAATCACTACGCCAGGGGCCTTCGAATCGGATGCATTAGCGTACTGCGGTATTCGTAACGGTAAAGCCGGCAGCGAATTCACTCGGAGAGGTGCAGTGTGGGGAACAATCCTACCTCTTCGATGATCGAGGTTCTGACCCCGATCTGGGAGCAGGTGCTGCAACGGTCGCCGATCGGCCTCGAAGATAATTTTTTTGATCTCGGGGGCGATTCCTTCCTGGCTGTCAGTTTATTCAACGAAATTGCTCGGGTGTCCGGCCGCGAGCTGCCCCCCGTGATGATCTATCAAGCGTCTACGATCGCGGCCTTGGCCGCGGTGCTTGAACAGCCCACCTTACAAAGTTTCCCTGCCCTGGTATTGCTCAAGACTGGCACCGAGGAAACTCCAGTTTTCATAACACACGGCATGGGTGGCAACGTAATGGATTTTTACCAAGTCGTGAAGCTCATCCAATCACCTCATCCAATACACGGGATGCAAGCAAAGGGCATCGACGGGGTGGATGAGCCGTTCGATAAGGTCGAGGATATGGCCCAGTTCTTTCTTGAGGCCATCAAGAAGGTGCAACCGCACGGTCCCTACTTCCTGATCGGCTATTCTCTCGGAGGGTTAGTGACATTGGAGATGGCCCAGCGCCTCGCTGAAAGGGGCGAAAAGGTCGCGCTACTGGCGATGCTGGAGAGTTACCCTCACAGGAATCGTCTTCGATATGCGCAGCGTCTAGGTCTAGTTTCGCGCCTTGCGAAACATCACCTGACCACCTTGCTTCAACTTCCGCCGGGCGAAGCGCTCTCCTACATTTGCCATCCGGCTGAACGGCTTGTATACGTCTCCCGAGATGGGATCGCAAGTACGCGCAATCGGCCGCCGGCCAGCATCTCATACAGCGACGCGATGAAACGTATGCGGGATAGTGGTTATCGTGCATTGAAAGACTATCGGCCTCGCTACTACTGTGGCAAGATAAAGTTCGTCAGAGCTGCAATCAGCTTGAGATTCCCAGACAATCCAGTGTCAATCTGGGGAAATCTGGCCAAGGAGTTTGAGGTAGAGACTGTGCCCGGCGATCACACCGGAATCATCACGAATCACTTCGAGACTCTTGCCGCGGTGCTCTCTCGTTTTCTCCAAGAAGCAATCAATCAGAAATGAACCGGAGGCTGCCTGGCCTAATTAGCCTCTGAGTTTTGGCTTCAGGAACTCGTAGCCAGACTAGAGCGTATTTTGGGTCTAACAGGGAGTTCGCGGCGCATGTGTTTTCCGAGGGCATAAAATAGATGAACGGAGCCGAGAGTCTGATCCGCACACTGATTGCCGGAGGGATCGACACCTGCTTCACAAATCCCGGCACTTCGGAAATGCACATCGTCGCGGCGCTGGACCAGCGGCCGGAAATGCGTTGCGTGCTGGGACTGTTCGAAGGCGTTGTTACGGCAGCGGCCGACGGGTATGCACGCATGGCTGGGAAACCCGCCTGCACGCTGCTTCATCTTGGCCCCGGTCTCGGCAATGGCTTGGCTAACCTGCACAACGCCAGGCGGGCGCATGTTCCTATCGTCAATATAGTCGGCCAGCATGCAACCTACCACTTGCGGCATGACGCGCCGCTGACCGCCGACATCGAAGCGATCGCGCAGCCTTATTCCGAGTGGTTGCGTACGTCTTGCACCGCGTCGGAATTGGGCGAAGATGTGTCGGATGCAATCATTGCTGCGCGAACTGCGCCAGGTCGGATTGCTACGCTGATCGTTCCCGCCAATGCCGCCTGGAGCGAAGGCGGTAGCATTCCGGCGATTCCGGCTCCGCCTACGCCACCCATTCCCGCCAGGGAAACCGTTGAGCGGACGGCGGCCAAGCTCCGGTCCGGAGTGCAAACCGGTCTACTTCTTGCTGGAAGCGCACTCTACGGCAAAGGACTGATAGCGGCTGGCAGAATTGCCGCCGCTACAAAAGCCAAACTGCTTGCCCCGTATCCTTTCACGCGGCTCGAACGTGGCGCTGGCTTTCCGGCAGTCGAGCGAATACCGTACGTGCTTGAGCAGGCTGCTGAGCTTTTGAAGGGATTTCGTCAGCTGATCTTGGTGGGTTCGGCAGCGCCAATTGCATATTTCGCCTCTCCCGGCAAGAGCAGTGCACCGACGTCACCAGAGTGTGAGGTTTATACGCTGGCCACGCCAGCCGAGGATGGCCTCGGCGCACTGGACGCATTGGCTGCAGCTCTGTCGCTTGGCGGGTCAGGAATAGTCGCCGAAAAAGCAGCACGGCCGCCCGTACCGAGTGGAGAAATCACCTTGTCCGGACTGGCAGAGGCCGTGGGGGCCTTGCTGCCCGAAAACGCCATCGTCGTTGACGAGTCCATGACCTCGGGTCGAACCATGATGACGACTACCAAAGGAGCCCCTCCGCATGACTGGCTGGCAAATACTGGAGGCTCCATTGGCATCGCTCTGCCTCTGGCGGTAGGGGCCGCGGTCGCGTGTCCGGAGCGCCGCGTCCTGTGTCTTTCCGCTGACGGCAGCGGAATGTATACCTTGCAGGCTCTGTGGACGATGGCGCGGGAGAGCTTGAAGATTACCACCGTGATATTTGCCAATCATGCTTATGCCGTGCTTAAGCGCGAGTTCTCCTATCTGGGTGTTGGCAATCCCGGACCCCGCGCTCTGAACATGTTTGAGATCGGCCGACCGAAGATCGACTGGGTGCACCTGGCGAAAGGTATGGGGGTACGCGCCAGTTCCGTTTCTTCGCTGGACGCTTTTGCAAAAGCTTTGCGGGAAGGGTTCGAAGCCGAAGGCCCGTCGTTAATCGAGGTTTGTTTGTAAGCTATTATTATTCAACAACTTAGCCTGTCTTTACCATTTCAGCCGCCATCTTAGCAAGTTCGTCTTTCACTACCTTTCCAGTCGGGGTTAGCGGCATGGCGGGAACGAAAATAAACTGTGACGGATGTTTGTAAGGTGCCAGGTGCTTTTGGGCGTGCGCCGCCAGGTCCGCGACCGCAAGCGAAGAATCCGGTGACCGCTCGATAAAGGCAACGACTTCCTCATTTCCATCTTCTTTGAGGGTCCGGCCGATCACGGCGGAACGGACCACTCCGGGACACGCGTTCAAGACAGCTTCGACCTCCGCAGGATAAACGTTGAACCCGAAACGGACGATTAACTCCTTCGTGCGTCCAACAATGAAGAGATTTCCTTCTTCCAGTCGCGCTAGGTCACGCGTATTAAACCAGCCGTCTGCGTCAATCGCCGCCGCTGTCTCCTCCGGTGCCCTATAGTACCCCTTCATAACGTTGGGTCCACGCACGTGCAGTTCACCCACTTCTCCGTCGGGCACCGGCCTGCCCTCCGCTCCCATCAGGCGGACTTCAACGCCCGGGAGCACTCGGCCCACGGACGTGTCTCGGCGGGGCGCCTCGACCTGGGCCTGAGCAATTGTGGGCGAGCACTCCGTGACACCGTAACCGTTGTGAAGCGCCAACGCGAATAATTTCTCCACCTCGGATTTGAGTGACGCGTGGAGAGGAGCCCCGGAAGAAGAAATGATGCGGAGCGCGGGGGCTCTTACAGACTGTAGGCTTTTCAGCTTGGCGTAGTCAGCGAGTAGAGAAAACATAGCAGGCGCGCCGAGCATTATCGTCAAGCGGTCTCTTTCGAGTGCCGCCAGGGCTGCAACGGGGTCGAAACGAGGCGACAGATAGAGCGTTGCACCGCTCAGTAAGGCACCCAACAGTACGACGGAAAGGCCCACCGCGTGAGACATCGGCAGAACACCATACAGTCGATCCTCAGGAGTCAGTGAACGAATCCTCGCTGAAACGGCTGCGATAAACAGGACGTTTGTGTGTGTCAACATGACGCCCTTGGGAAGACCGGTCGTGCCGGACGTATAGATGAGGGCGGCGATACGCTGTGCGGGGTCCGGATCAACCGGCTCTGGTTGAACATTTTCGTCGAGTGGACCGATGCCCAGCGGGCCCAAACCAGCCGTCTCTGTGATAACCGCGCCATGCCGCTTGGCATGCTCTCTGGCGTGATGGGACACGCTGGTGGTGTAGATCAGACGGCGGGCGCCGCAATGATTCCGGATCTCATCAATCTCTCTCGCTGAGAGCCGCGCATTCACGAGGACTGGCCAGGCGTCCATCCTGGTTACAGCCAAGAGAACGGCAATGAACGCGCGAGAATTCTCGCAAATAATCATCACGCGATCCCCCGGCCGCACTCCGGAGTCTTGAAGCCACCTTACAGCGTTGGCGATCGCAGATTCGAACTGACCGTAGGTCCAGCTGCCCGACGTTTCAACTAAAGCAGGCCGCTCCGGCGAACCGTCTGCCCATGGCTTTGCGATGTCGCAAATGCGCTGTGGGAACTTGTTCAGGACATCCGGAACTTGGTCTTCAAACATCAAGTGGCGTTATACCATTTGCCAGCTGGGCAGTGCTAGGGGTGACCTCACCTGTGTCCGGACCGAGCCATGGCCGCAAATGCCGGAGTGGCGGCCTTTACCGGAGTTATGAGTTGCAACCAATTGGAATAGAGACACATTGCGACGGAGTGCCACGTCTTCTGCAGGGCGTCGAAAACCGCATCGTCCGGAAAAGCCGCCATACGTTCCTCGCGTGGATCGGAGACCGCCGCCTCGCGAAATTCTGTCAATGCCTTGGTAGCCGCCGCATCGAAGTATCCATACGGCATCGACGGATACGTTTCCCTTTCATGCCTCAGGAATCTCTTCACATCCCTCCGGTATTCCTTCAGCAGGGTTCGCGCCCCATACTCGGGGTGGCCCTGGAAATGAATGAACGTGCTCTTCTTTTTCTTTTTTGCAAACAGATCAACGCCAGCTTCAGCCGATTTCGTCAGAATGGTATATCCGGAAGAGACCAAGTCGCCCTCAGGCAAATCATTCCAGCGCGAGTGCGGAATCGGAATCAGGTCTGAAGTGCCGCTCGTCAGGGGGTGATCGCAAACTCTCTCGTGACTAAAGACGCCGAAGCGCTTGTCGGGCAATCGATTTCTGCGAATGCCATCGCTGTGAAGCACGCCCGCATGTGCGGCCAGGCAGGATAGGACAGTTGAACCGGTATTCTCCTCAGCCCAGTCAAGAACTTCGGCGAGGAAAGACCAATAGGGTTCCTCCTGGAGGTTTGGTTGGCGCGGTTCGGTTCCGGTCATGACGACGCCGTCAAACCGGCGATTGAGAAGATCTTTGAGATCGGAATAGGAGCTGCTCAGGTGCTGCTGAGCCCGTTCGCCTCGCGGAATGTTGGGAAGCGAGTAGAGTGTGAGATGCAAGGGCGTCTTGATCGCGGCAGTGTCGAGAAGTTCGAAGAATTGCGCTTCCGTATCCTCCAGAGCGGGGTCAGGCATGTTGATGATCAGGGCCACGGTCAGGCAATCCGCCGGAGCGCCGGAAGTGGCAAGCGATTCCACCGGACGCAAATACTTCTTCGCGGCCCAATGGCCGGGAATACGGTCTCTATCCATCACCAGTGGCATGACTTGCCTCCCATATCGGCGACCTCAAACAACAGAGCTTTCAAGCGCTTGGGCAAGGTCGGCGATGATGTCGTCGATGTGCTCGATGCCAACGCTGAGACGAATCATCTCCGGAGTCACACCCACCTTTTGCTGCTCTTCCGGCGTGAGTTGCCGATGGGTAGTCGAGGCGGGATGACATGACAACGACTTCGCATCACCCATGTTGACCATGCGTTTGAACAAGCGCAGCGCATTGAAGCACTTCGTACCCGCTGCGAACCCGCCTTTTACTCCAAACGTCAGCAGTGAGCAGCATCGAGTTCCAAGGTATTTATGCGCCATGGGATACAACGGGCTGTCCGGAAAACCTGCGTAATTGACCCAAGCCACGCGGCTGTGGCCGCGCAGAAACTCGGCAACTTTCCGGGCGTTCTCCACATGCCGTTCCACCCGCAGCGCCATGGTTTCGACACCCTGCAGGAGCAGAAAACCGTTAAAGGGTGACAGCGTGGCGCCGGTATTCCGCTGGCAAACGGTCCGGCAACGAGCGACAAAGGCGGAAGCACCGAAATGTTCGGTGTAGACGACGCCGTGATAGGACGGTTCGGGCCGATTGAGCATGTAAAAGCGCTCAGGATAATCACGCCACGGGAATTTGCCGCTATCCACGATCATTCCACCCAACGACGTTCCATGCCCGCCCATGAATTTCGTCATCGAATGAACCACGATGTCTGCACCGTATTCGATGGGTCTCAACAGGATTGGCGTAGCGACGGTGTTGTCGACAATCAGCGGTACTCCGTGTTTGTGAGCGACCTTCGCTAATCCTTCAACGTCTGCAACGTTACCGGCCGGGTTTCCAACGCTTTCGCAAAAAACGGCCCGGGTATTCTCATCAATCAACTTTTCAACGTCCTCGGGTCTATCGCTTTCCGCAAAGCGGCCAGCGATTCCCTGTTTCGGCAGGATGTGGGCAAGAAGCGTGTAGCTGGCACCATAGAGCTGAGGCAGAGAAACGATGTTGTTGCCTAATTCCGCAATGTTTACAAGCGAGTAGTGAATCGCGGACATCCCCGAGCTGACACTGAGTGCTTCTACTCCGCCCTCAAGAGCAGCGACACGCTTTTCCAAGACGGCGTTGGTGGGATTGCCTATCCGGGTGTAGATGTTCCCCTGGACTTCGAGATTAAATAAGGCCGCTCCATGCTCGGCACTGTCAAACTCGAACGCGACGGTCTGATAAATGGGCACAGCCACGGCTTTTGTCGTGGGGTCGCCATCGTATCCGACATGAATCGCAATGGTTTCTCTCTTCAAGCGTCCACCAGCTTTAGCATCGCAAATATGCCCCGTTACAGTTTCCCTCGACTATTGCCGTTCTCGCTCCTGCCGCTGGCAATGGCCAAGTGGAGAATCATGGAGACCGTGGCAATGAAGGAATCCAGTCCCGCAGTGAGGAGCTTCCGCGTTCCGGGAAGTATCACCCGTGCCAGGGTTGTTCTCCATGAACCGTCAGTCGGCAGCGGGACGAATCTAAACAGCTCAAGTCTCCTCATTCCCGACGGTCACGACGGAAGACGCTCGGCTAAAGGCTCGGCCCTTCGCGAGTGATTTTGCCATGCTGACGGTGAGGTGCCGCGCGGCGAAACCAGCTCCGAATGCAAACCGCATGACGGGGCCAAAGCTATTCGCTGCTGCTAACCCCACAAAGTAGAGGCCGGAAACGGACGACTCGAAGGCAGACGAGAGTATCGGAGTGCCCTCGACCGTGCGGATTTCCGAGCGAATCTCTGCACTCATGAATTTCAAGCGCTCGAGATTTATTCTGTAGCCGGTCGCCGCAACAATATGCTCGGCCTCGACTTCGCGCCTTGAACCATCCAGGGCCCGAAGGTGCAAGTGCACGCAGCCGTCGCGAATCTCTGCACGCTCGGGTGTATGGCGAAGCAGCAAAGGGATCCGACCGATTACCTTGTCCTTTGTGAACCAGCCACCGGAAGGACCAAGGTGGGATCGGACGATCTTCAAGCGGAGACGCTCGGGCAAGCGGCGAAACGTAGATGGCGCATTGGAAAAAAAGCTCGAGCGCAAGCCTGGTCCCAGTCCTGATTGAGGATGGCGAATTTGTTGCCACCACGACCGTGGTTTGCCGATCTCGGGCTTGCCATGGAACTTCAGGGATTCTGTCCGGGCAACGAGTTGCACTTGTGCACCCGCCTCGCGGGCCAGGCCAGCGAAGTCCGTGGCTGAGGAACCGCCTCCGATGACGACAACACTGCGGCCCTTAAACGACTCAAGGTCAGAGTGCCGGTAACTGTGGGTTAGAAATTCAGGAGGCAAGTCGGCCAAACTTGCCGGGATGTGTTCGAAGTGAGTAATTCCGACGGCCAGGACAACTCGCCTCGTTTTCACGATTTCGCCATCGTCTAGCCGCAACTCGAATCCGTCGGGCGATTTCTCTACACTGTTGACGAGCTTGTCTTCAAGCTCCGGAACCATCCGCTCTTTGAAAGCAAGTCCGTAGGCGGTGAACGTGTCGAGGTGCACCGGAATCCCGGTATGGGAGTACTCGATACCGCGCTGGGCACAAAATTTCTCCAGCGTAAACCCGCCATCCGGATCATAAATGTTGGAAGCAAAACCGTCAGACTTCAGCATCATGCCCTTCGGCATGTGGGCGCGCCAACTGTCCATCGGGCGACCGAAAATGCGGTAGGGAACTCCAAGGCGCCTCAAATGGGCACCCAAGGATAGTCCGTATGGACCCGCTCCAATAATCGCAATCTCTAACATAGGGTGAAGGTGAGGCGTCCTTTCCTAACGTAGGGACTCGACGGCGAACAGCAAAGCGAGTTGAAGTCCCAACGCCAAAATTGCAATTGTCCGGCCACCGAGTGCGTAGCTAAACTGTTTATTATGAGCATCTTGCAAATTAGCCGGAGAGATCGTGGAGACTAATTTGTCCCTATGGGGCAATTGTTTGCCTATGTGTCTGAACCAAGATGACGGCCCGCCAGCCGACACCGATTGCCGCACAAGCCCCAAGAACTCGGACTTGTGACTTGGCAAATCTAACCCGACACCAGTGTCCTACCGTGGGCTCTGTCGCCCGGGAATTGCATCATCCATGCATTTTTTGAGGGCCCTGGCCAGGTGTTTCACGAACGGTTCGACAAGCATCCCAGCGGGATAGACTGGCAAAGTGACCGTCTTCTGGCCACCTTGCGCCAGGCGGTCCCATTTCAGTTCCGGCTTGTTGCACATCCGATATTGCTTCACCGGCCGGAAGTCAGTGACACTTCCTGGATATGGCTGCGGGGCATAGTTGAAAGCCGCATGGTCATTTAACTCCCAGACCTGGCCCAACATCAGTGACTTTGATTTCGCAAAACTGGCATGCTTGACAAATCTGCCGAGCAGCTTCCCTCGCCAAACGGGCATGCGATTTCTGAAGATCTTTACTTTTTCCCAGAAGAACTTGACTTTGCCTGCAGAATCGAGGCGAGCGAAATTAGCCGCATGGAACAGCAATCGCTGCGCTTCGTAGTAACGCTTACCGAAGAACGAGGGCCTAGGAACCTTGTACCAGTTCATCGTATCGAACATCGCCAGGAGGCCAACGTGTTCTCCCTGGGAGCGCAGCTGCTGTGCCATCTCGTATGCGATCGTCCCACCCAGGCAATAGCCACCGATAAAGTACGGGCCGCGCGGCTGTACTCTCCGGATTTCCGATACGTATAGGGCGGCCATATCTTCGATTTGCGTGAGAGGTGGGTGCTTGCCGTCAAAGCCTTGCGCCTGCAACCCGTAGAACGGCTGATCTTGACCGAGATGCAACGAGAGGTCCCGGTAGATCAAGACATGGCCGCCTGCCCCATGAACACAGAAGAAAGGAGGGCGTGAACCTGCCGGCTGAATGGTTACAAGCGGGGACCAGTCCGATCTCGGCGCTTTTTGCAGGCGTAGAATCCGTGCTAGATCAGCGATTGTGGGGGCCTCAAAAAGGGTCGCAAGCGGCAATTTCACTTTAAATGCTTTATCGATTTGTGCAAAGAGCTGCACGGCGAGGGGCGAGTCGCCGCCCAAATCGAAATAATTGTCGTCCAGACCGACAGAACCTACGCCCAGAAGCTCCCGCCAAATGCGGGCCAGCTCCTTCGTTATTTCATCCTCGATCTGAGAAACTTGACTTGCCGAAGCTTCAATCACTGGTTCTGCCATCAGCGAACGTCCTTAGATAATGAACATGGCCCCGAGTCTTGCAGAGCTCACGGTTACGTGCGGAGCTCAAACAGAACTCTGTTGTTTTACTGAGCCGGGAGAGACACCTTATGGCACTTGCAAAATATGCAAGCCTTGGACCACAGTCCTGTTAGCGTAAGTATTTGTAAACAAATACCTTAGAGGCCAGTCCGTCGTTCGCATCTAAACGTCACTCGATTCCAAGTGGAAATGTTTTCCCTAAATGTCCCCAGGCACGCCTCACCCCTCGCCGTACCTTGAGCGGCTCGAGGGCAGATTGGGTTTCGGGCTGAGTTTGGGCCCAGGTAGGTCAATCTGCGTGCCGTCAACAGCAATCATCCCAAAATGTTTGATTGAAAGCCATAAACATCGACTGATCATCTCGCCATCCGGCCCTGGGATTGGCTCTGAGGTGAAAGTTGCACTAGAATCGTCCTATGCCCGAAACTAACTCGTGGGTGGAGGGCACGCGCACAATTGAACTGAGAGACGGAGAGATCCACGTTTGGCGGGCCCGCCTCGACTGCCACGAATCCCTCCTCCCGAAGTTCGCAGCGACGCTTTCGTCTGATGAGACATCCCGTGCCGAACGGTTCCGTTTTTCAAAGGATCGGAACAGATATATTGTCGGTCACGGTATTCTGCGTGAGCTGCTGGCGAGCTATTTGGGTTGTTCACCGGCGGAGCTTCAATTCTGGTATGGGCCTTGGGGCAAGCCTTACCTGCGGCAAAAGAGCCCGTCGCGATTCGTTCACTTCAATGTATCACACTCTCAGGGCAGGGCACTTTTGGCTTTTGCGGTAGGGCGCAATTTGGGGGTTGATGTGGAATTCGTTCGTGCTGACGTCGCGGTCGACGAGATAGCGGAGAGGTACTTCTCCGGGCACGAGATTGCAGAGTTGAGAGCACTGCCGCAGACAATGCGAGCTGAAGGATTCTTTCTTTGCTGGACACGCAAGGAGGCCTACATCAAGGCGAGAGGTGAAGGTTTGCGAATTCCCCTCGACAGCTTTCATGTCTCACTTACCCCAGGAGGGCCTGAACTTTTGGAGAGCCCAGATCGTTCCCATTGGAACCTGTGTTCCCTGAGTCCGGATCCGGGATACGTCGGCGCGCTGGTAGCAGAGGGAAGCGATTGGCAGTTGTGCTGTTGGGAGTGGAAGCCGGTCGACGGCTTCTAGTTACCCCGGGGCATGGCATCTCAATTGCGCATGTGCGGAACACGACAAAATGGGCCACAAGGGTCCTTGACGCACTGAGCAGAGCGGACGCATCCTATACACTCTTTGCTATTCGCTCTCGTCCTTGACGCCCTATCTCGAAGAACTTTGTTGTTAGTTAAGCGGAGAACACAGTGTCGAAATCGATTGTGTCTGCAAACATAGCCGGTATTCAACTTGAACCCGGGTCCATTCCTGCTGAGTGGATGTTAAGTGGCAACCCCGAGACGCGAAGTAAGCTATTGGTGAGAACCAACGACTGGATCGCGAGCGTTGTAGTCTGGGAGTGCGGTGCCGCAAGTTACAAATGGCACTATGACCAAGACGAGGCCTACTTTGTGATCTCAGGTGAGGGCTTCATGACCGACGAGAAAGGTATCGAACATCGGTTTGGCGCAGGAGATGTTGCATTCTTCCCGGCCGGAACCAACGCTACATGGCGTCACCCTGATCATTTTCGGAAGGTCGCATTTTTGAAAGAAGCCATCAGTCGCCCGGTCGGATTTGGCGTAAAAGCATGGAATAAACTTTTGCGGATCTTGCGACTTACGCGCAAATCTCCGCTCATGCTTGCTCTGGCGGCGTGGACATCCCAGCAGTTGAGGTAAAGACTCATTTCGGGTCAGTTTGACTTTTCTTTTTCAGAGCAAACCACAAGAGCTCGCATCAAGAGGGAACCGCTCTGCAATCAAGCCGGGAGCCGCTAGACAACACATGAATCAACAAAACGAAAGACTTCGCCGGGGCGACCTAGTGGAAGTTAAGATGCCTGGCGAAATCCTCCAGACCCTGGACGCCGACGGCACATTAGATCGCCTGCCATTCATGCCCGAGATGCTCGGATATTGTGGGGGCAGATTTAAGGTAGCCCGGCGAGCAGTGAAAACCTGTACGTCGGGAACGCGGGCGGGATCTAGCATGCTGGCGTTTCGGAGCGACGACGTAGTCCTTCTTGAAGGCCTACGCTGTTCGGGAGTCGACCATGATGGTTGCCAAAAAGCGTGCATGATTTTCTGGCGGGAGGCGTGGCTCCGCAAGGTGAAAGACGCAAGCCCTGAATCGAAGCCGGACTTTGGGGAAGTGGAACAACTACGCGCCCGGCTCAAGACGTCTACCGGCCCCAATAAATATTTTTGCCAGGCCAGCGAATTGTTGCGCGCGACGCGACCATTGTCGCGGCTAGAACGATTTTCGAAATGTATTCACGAGATAAGCAACGGCAACTGCAACGTCTCCCAAATGTTGCATCGCATTGGAATATGGGTGTTCTGGAAAGTGCGCCGCGTTCTCTTGGGAGCCTATGGACGCGGCAAAAACAAATCTACTCCGGTTGAGAGCTTGAACCTTCAGTCCGGCGATTGCGTAGAAATAAAGGCGATGGAGCTCATCCGGCAGACCTTAAATGAGGGGGCGCAAAACCGTGGGCTATGGTTTTCGCCAGACATGCGCCTGCAGTGCGGTCGGCAGCAACGTGTGGAGAAGCGGATCGACAAAATCATAGTTGACGGAACCGGAGAGATGCGGCAACTCCGCAATACTGTTTTTCTGGAAGGCTCACACTGCGGCTGCTCGCATGTGGCATTCGGTGGATGTCCGCGGGACGAGTACGTCTATTGGCGGGAGATTTGGCTTCGTCGAGTGAACGGCCCTCGATAAAGCATTCCTGAGTTCCTGATCGAGTTCTTTTAGGATTTCAAACCTAACAGAAATGACGCTGCAATTTGCGGACGTTTCCGAAGAAGGGCTTACCGCACGCCTACTTTGCAGCGGGCACCCTTCGACTCATCCCTTTGGCGGGGTCGTCGCGCCTGCGATGAATCAATTCCAGGCGATGTGGACGCAGTTCAAGGAATTACAGTAAACAACGTCTGCATTCCATTCTTAAGGTGCTCGTTTACATGGCAATGAAAAAGCCAGGTTCCTACGCTATCAGGAACCATATCGGCGACGGCCATCATCATCGGCCCCAACTCCACCATGTCAGTGCGCATGTGATGTGAAATCACAGTCTGGCCGTGCCAATGAGCGGTGTGAACATCCTCTTCATTGCTGTTGGAAAGCAAGTACCAGCGCACTCGTTCGCCCTTCTTCATAGTTAGCATGGGCAAATTGCCTTCTATCAGGCCATTGATGCTGTAGAACAAATAGCGTTGGCGAAGAATGGGATCCGTGAGTTTTAGGTTTTCGCTGCCAGACAGTGCCAGATACGCTAGACCGGGTGAGTACTCCGTCTTATTCCTCGCGTTTGCTTCGAAATACCAGCTTTCCGTCTCGTCGAACACAGCAAAATCGGTGATGAACTCGCGGTCGGTATCTTTGGGTGTCCCGTCTGGCCTGGTAGCGCCTCTCGCGCTGACGATGATCGGCCCGATCAATCCCGCGTTCATATCTCTCGCTTCGACCAGATGTGAATGGTACATCCATGCGATTGAACTAGGGTCTCCCGGGCCGGGGCCCGCCCGTTCCGGGACCATCCAGGTGTAGGTGTAGCTCTGGCGGGGCGCTACAGCATCGTCCGCTTTGTCACCGACCGAAGTACCGTCGTTATACATGGCGCCTTCTGAGTTTTTGGCATAGGCTAACCCGTGAGGGTGCATACTGCACGATATCTGGGTGTTGTTCTGGAAGACGACCTTGATCACATCACCGACTTCGGCTCGGATGAGCGGTCCCAGAATTCCCAAATGCTGCCATTCCGCTGAGCGCGGCTTCAAAGTTTTAAATGTATCGTCGGTATACTCGTGGTAGACAGACTTCAAGTACCCTTTGTGTCTGGCTGCTTGATCATCATCTTCTGATCCCCCCAGCATACCGGTCAAGTTTTTGCCTTTTGGAGCGTAATCCCACATAACCTCTTCGGCCGCAATATAGTACGTGTGGACCTTTCCCACTTGTGGTCCCCGAGCTTGTGCTCCGCTCCTTGCCGAGAGTAAAGCACTCATAAAAACCAATACTGCCGCAGAATTCCAGCGATTCGCCAATCAAATTCCTCCTTCTCTCAGCTCGAGCAACTGATCGTTCGAGAGAGGATCTAAGGACAAACAAAACATCATTCTAGATCAGAATTCTCGGGAGATAGCCGGTCGATCGGTATTACTTGTGCTAAGCGTAAGCCGTAACCTGTTTGGGTGTCTCAACACGGATTCGTTCGGAAGTGTCAACCTATTAATCGAGAGATCGAGTCTATCCAACCTAAAGCAACCTGAGGCCGACGGAGACGCTCGAAAAGGTGTGTTTCGCCGGTCAGAGAGATGTGGTACACGCACGCGATCAGAATTTGGTTGAGGCTAGAAGGCCGTCAACGAGATTAAAATAGTCCTGTTTCTTGAGCGCCCAATCATTTTGAGAAACGAACTTCGCGGCGCACTCGGCCAAGGCAAGTCTCTTGTCCGGGTGTTGAATCAAGTCGAGGATGCAACGGGCAAGGTCGTCCTCATCCCCTGCCCGGAAAAACCGGACTATTGAATCATCAAAATAATAACGATCGACGTTCGTATCTGAGACGATCACCGGAACGCCCATGGCCATGAATTCAAGAATTTTTGTGCTAAAGGCCTCATTCCCGAAGTTATCTTTCCGTTTGGGAACAATGCCCAGTCTTGCCGTCTCGACAATCTTAGGGATTTCCCACAGTGGTCTACGTTCGTGGAGCACAACCCGGTTCTCAAGGTGAAGCTGCTCGATCAAGGAACCAAGTTCGGACTTCGATGGCCCGTCGCCATAGACATGAAATTCGGCGTCTGGAGCTAAGTCTTTGATTTTGGCAAAGGCACGCACGGCCACATCCAAACCCTGATGCTGGTTGAAGGTTCCGTGGTAGAGCAACAGCACGCGATCTTTGGCGTCTTTCTTTCTCTCGCTTTGCACGAAGATGGATCGGTCTGGGACGTTTAGTACCAGAGTACACTGGCCGGCTTTCACTGAACGGGACAGGAGCCGTTCCTGCCAAGTGTGACTTGCAACGATCACGTGACTGGCGAACCGCGCACACAGCCGTTCCACGAGACACAAAAAACGAAAGCCAATCGATCTTTCGGAGACTCCGAACTTGCTGGCGTAGAATTCCGGCAGGATATCGCGAATATCTAGAATGACGGGCACACCCCGCAATCGAGGAAAAAGGGCAGTAAAAACCAAAAAGTCCGGCACCGAATGGACATGCACAAGGTCATACTTCTGGCTGAGATCGTGCATCGAGACCTGATAAAGGGCACGCGCCAGGAAAAGCAGCACTCGCCAAAGATAGGAGAACCGCCCGGTCTCGTCGAATACTCTTCCTTGTAACCGCCAGATACGAACTCCGTGCAGTGTTTCTTTTGCCGAGGCACCTGCCTTCCCCAGGGAAAAGACGTCAACCTGATCTCCCCGCTGAACGAGTGACTCCGCATAACGGATCACTCGACTGTCTGTTTCATAGAAGGTGTAGGCAACCATGCAGACACGAAGTGGCCGCCGATTCAGCGGTGCCGACTCCTGCCCGCTATTAATTTCGACCAGAATCTTGTCCTGAAGTTCTGCCACTGGCGTGTTCCGCACCGGATTCCTACACTAAGAACTGATTGTCGTCCCACCAGTGCGTATCTGTACCAAGGACCACCACCATGTTCACACTGCGACACCAATTAGTAAACCATTTGGTCAGCGCCGAATGCCCGTGAAGTAATAGCTGGAATTTCAATACCGCCGGTTGTTTCGCGCACCCTCGCGCTAATTCCAGCAAGGGAGAACGCTTTTGACAATCGAAAACGACCCCATCTTAGTCTCCGAGCGAAAAAGGGTTACTGCCGAAGAGTTCGGACTTAGCCCGGCAAGGGAAACTCGGGGGTTTTGACCCGCCAATTTTGTCCGATCGGCTGATCAAGACTTTCCTACCACGGGCCGGAAATCCATGGGACTCGAGACAGCCCTGATGCGGTCCTCATTCAGGTGGAAATTCTGAGATCGCTCTAAGGTCCAGGGCGCCCCGGTAACCCTCAGAACCCCCTCGAGCGACCATCCTGGTTCCGTACGCAATTCCGGAATGAGTTTTCACCTTACGGGCACGCGTTTTCTCAATCCCTCGCCGCGGCGAAAGCCTCTTCACTCTTGCTAACCGAAGCCGTAAATTAATGTCTGTAGAATCAATAAGTTAGAAGGAAGATCGATTTTCCGGGGGCCGATGGGGTGACTTGCTTTAGTGGCAGAAGAATTGCGATTACTGTCCCCGGGTTGCGTCGAGTGGGCCCTTAATGGCGGTAGCCTACGATGGCTACGGGGCCATAAGAGGCTCAGGGCTTTCAAGGAGAGACCAAAGCTTGCATCTCTTGGGAAATTCAGGAACGAAGGCGCCGGGTCTGTTCCCCTGGTTTGCGCTCCGGGTACGGTCAAGGCGGGAAACCATGACTGCAGCCCAGTTGGAAGGGCAAGGGTTTGAGTGCTTCCTTCCTCTCTACAAGAGCATCCGCCGCTGGTCGGACCGCCTCAAGGAACTTGAGCAACCGCTATTCCCTGGATACTTGTTCTGCCGATTTGATTTTCAGAATCGCAGGCCGATTCTGATGACTCCGGGAGTACAGCAAATCGTGGGCGTAGGCCGCACTGCGATTCCGGTCGAGGAGAGCGAATTGGAGTGCATTCGAGCAGCCCTTGCCTCGGAGTTGCCCAATCATCCTTGGCCATACCTGCAAATTGGCGAGCGAGTTCGCGTTAATTACGGAAGCTTGAACAATCTTGAAGGGATTCTGATTAATTTCAAAGGGAGTCATCGGATTGTCCTGTCCATGACTTTGTTGCAGCGTTCGGTGGCTATGGAGATCGACCTGGCATGGGTGACCCCGGTGCAAGAAACAAGGCCAATGCCAAGACTCCTTCACGGTCCGACGGCCCCGGTTCCGGCTCTAGGACAGTAATCGTAATGATCTTGCTTTAAGCCGAGAGTTAAGAAGGAAACCATGGGCTTATTCCGAACAACAGTTTCGCGGGACGCTAAACCAGTGGGGCTGACTGTTCCTGAGTACAATTCCGCGTCGCAAGACGTGTCAGCACGAATGGTTCTTGGCGAGGACGCCTTTGTCTCGATGCTGTACCTAGAGCGACGCCGGGCGGAACGGGCGCAAAAACGCTACGTGCTGATGCTTCTGGACGTGAAGGATGCCATTGCGGACAGTCAAAAGCGTCAAACGTTGGGAAGGATCACTGAGACGCTCTGCAGTATCACGCGCGAGACGGACATTATCGGCTGGTATTTACAAGATAGTCTGATTGGAGTGATTGGCACCGAGATCGGGAAAGCCGGTTCGCAAGAGATTCGCGAAAAAATCTCCGAGAAATTCAAGGGAGCATTCTCTGCTGTCCTGGGGCCAGAAAAAGCTTCGATGATCTTTGTGTCATTCCATTTTTTCCCGGAGGAAAAGAGAAATGGAGATCCGGACGATTGTGCCAACATAACGCTGTATCCCGATCTCTCGAGGAAGGGCACTTCGCGGAAATTCGCCTTGGGTGTCAAGCGGGCCATGGACATTGTCGGCAGCGCGCTTGCTCTGACACTGTTTTCACCGCTGTACGGATTGATTGCGCTAGCGATCAAGTTGAATTCCAAGGGTCCCGTCTTGTTTCGCCAGGAACGGCTGGGCCAGTATGGAAACAAATTCAAGGTGCTTAAGTTCCGCTCCATGCGGACGGATTGCGACAGCCGTATTCATGAGGAGTACGTGAGCCGATTCATTGCCGGGCAGGTTTCATCAAACTCGGACGCAGGCCAGGGCGTGGTATTCAAGATTCAGAAAGACCCTCGAGTCACGTCCGTGGGTGTCTTTCTTCGTAAGACAAGTCTGGATGAATTCCCGCAGTTCTGGAACGTACTGAAGGGCGATATGTCACTGGTTGGGCCTCGCCCACCTGTCGAGTATGAATTCAAGGCCTATGACGTTTGGCATCGGCGGCGCGTGTTGGAAATCAAGCCTGGGATCACGGGCCTATGGCAGGTTGAAGGACGTAGCCGTACGCTGTTCGATGACATGGTGCGTTTGGATCTGAAATACGCCCGCAAATGGACGATCTGGCTAGATCTGAAGATCCTTCTTCAGACGCCTGCCGCAGTAGTTTCAGGAGAGGGCGCCCACTAGCAGCACTTGCGGTCGCCCTCAGGATGAATCTTCTCCAGAGGCTCTTCAATCGTTTTGCCTTGGCACGTTGTCCCCACAGCGGCACTGGCCTAAACACATGACTAAAACTCAAATCAGCGGGCGGTTGGCATTAGAAGCGCCTCCTTCGTGGGAAGAGCAGGCCAAAGGAGTACAGATGATACGGACTGGGGTCATCGGTTACGGTTACTGGGGACCGAATATTGTTCGGAACTTCCATACTCAAGACAGTTCGGAAGTGCCTCTGGTGTGTGACCAGAACCCTAAGGCCCAAGAGCGGTTGAGGAAAGCGCACCCATCCATTGCATTCACGACGGATCCGATGGAGGTCATCCAATCGCCGAACATTGACGCGGTAGCCGTCGTAACGCCGGTCTGGACCCACTATGAATTGGCAAAAGCAGCGCTCGAGAACGGGAAACATGTTTTTGTAGAGAAACCCTTCACCTACAGCACGGCCCAAGCAGAAGAGTTAATCGAACTGGCTGACCGAAAGAATTTGAAAGTCATGGTTGATCACACTTTTCTGTTCACCGGTGCGGTGAAAAAGATTCGTCAATTAGTGGACGAGGGTGCGCTTGGGGATCTCTACTATTACGATTCGCTGCGCGTGAATCTGGGGCTTTTTCAGCATGACGTGAACGTGATCTGGGATCTGGCACCACATGATTTGTCAATCATGAGCCACGTCATCAAGGAAAAGCCGGAGGCGGTGGTGGCCACGGGTGAAAAGCACTTGAACGGTGTTGAGGACGTGGCTTTTATCACCGTGTACTTCCCGAAACGGATCATCGCACACATTAATGTGAACTGGCTCTCGCCCGTTAAAGTACGCACAACCCTAATTGGGGGCGAGAAAAAGATGTTGATGTGGAACGACCTCGAGGCGGACGAGAAGATTAGGGTGTACGACAAGGGCGTCAGCATGTCCGCGAGCCCCAGCAACCTCCACCAACTGTTGGTGAGTTACCGATCGGGTGACATGTGGGCACCGCAAGTGGAACAGATCGAGGCTTTGCGTGCGGAAACGGCGTACTTTTTGAAATGCATCCGGGAGAATCAAACGCCCTTTAACGATGGAGTAGCAGGCCTGGGTGTGGTCCGAATCCTGGAAGCGGCTGAAAAATCCGTCCGCAACCGGGGTGAGGCGGTACGTCTGTGAATGAATTTTTGTGTATCGCACCATCCGTAAAACTCGGTAAGAACGTTAAGCTTTCCCAATTCATTAACCTGTACGGATGCGAGATCGGCGATGACACCAAGATCGGTGCATTCGTCGAGATTCAAAAGAACGCTCGGGTTGGCCGCTGCTGCAAGATTTCCAGCCACACTTTTGTCTGCGAAGGGGTAGACATCGAAGACAACGTGTTCATCGGCCACAGCGTCACCTTTGTTAATGACTCCTACCCACGCGCCACCACCGGTGGCGGGTTGCAGACCGAAGCCGACTGGAAGGTCGAGAAAACACTAGTCAAGAAGGGCGCATCAATTGGCTCCGGCTCTACGATTCTGAGCAAGGTCACGATTGGTGAGAACGCCATTGTCGGCGCCGGCAGCGTAGTGACCAAAGACGTGCCAGCGAGCGCGATTGTCGCCGGGAACCCGGCAAAGGTTTTGCGGTTTCTTACACAGGAGAAATAACGTTTACCATGTCAAACAACGCGAAGATTCCATTTCTCGATCTTGTTACGCCTCACCAGGAGCTGGAGCAGGAACTTCTCGCAGTTGCGAAAAGGGCGTTCGAGACGGCAGGATTCATCGGCGGCCCGATGGTCGACGAATTCGAACGAGACTTTGCAAAGTTCTGCGATACCAGATTCTGTATTGGCGTCAACAGTGGTACGGATGCGCTCCGTTTTGCTCTGATGGCTGCGGGAATCGAACAGGGCGACGTCGTCGTTACCGTTCCTCACACTTTTATTGCTACCACGGAGGCGATCTCTCAAGCCGGAGCGCAAATCGCATTCGTGGATATTAGTGAAGACACCTACACCATGGATCCGGCAAAGCTCCGTGAGTACCTTGAAGACAAATGCGAGTTCGACGCCGCGCGGGGAAAGCTCACGGAAAAGGCTTCGGGCCGGGTTGTATCTGCAGTCGTGCCAGTTCATCTCTACGGCCAGACCGCGGACATGGATCCGATCCTCGAGTTAGCCGAGAAGTATAACCTGACTGTGATCGAAGATGCTTGCCAGGCACACGGCGCCCAGTATTTTTCGAAAAAAGACGGAACGTGGAAAAAGGCAGGTTCGATGGGCCTCGCCGCGGCATTCAGCTTCTATCCGGGCAAGAATCTCGGCGCGTGCGGAGAAGCTGGCGCAATCACAACAAACGATGAGGCCATGTCGAAGAAGACGAGAATGATTCGCGACCACGGCCAGGCGAAAAAGTACTACCACGACATGGAGGGTTATAACGGCCGCCTCGATTCCATCCAGGCCGGATGGCTCAGCGTGAAACTCCGGCATCTGGCGGACTGGAACGAATCGCGTCGCACCTTGGCACACCGTTATCACAAGCTTTTTGAGGATGTGAAGGAAGGAATTACCGTTCCGCGGGAAGCGCCTTGGACTAAGGGCGTCTATCATTTGTATGTGATCCGCGTGCAGGACCGTGAAGCACTTCAGACGCACCTCGCGGAAGCGGGTATCGGAACCGGCATCCACTATCCGATTCCGCTGCACCAACAGAAAGCGTACGGACATCTCCAATATGAAACAGGAGATTTTCCCGTCACGGAGCGGGTTGCCTCCGAAATTGTCTCGCTCCCGATGTTTCCTCAACTTATAAGCAGCCAGCAAGATCAAGTGGTGAAGCGGACGAAAGAGTTTCTCGCCGCGCGCGTAGCGGCAAGTTATTCGCTCTCGGATTGAAAGGTCCATCTTCTCGAGACAGCTTCCTAGTTTGACGACGCACTGATATGCCGCGTTTTGACCGAATGACTACCTTGTTCTTGTCTTTGCCACTCGCACGAGTGCTGGGGCCAAGACCGAGTACACGAGTGCCAATTCTGATGTACCACAGCATTTCCGATAATCTGTTTGGCATGTCGCATCCGTACTACCACATCAACACGCTACCGGAAGTATTCTCGGAACAAATGCGATGGCTGCGGAACTCGGGCTACAGAACGGTGGGCCTTGACGAAGCTTGGGAGGGTTTAGCAGCCGGCACCGATCTTTCCAAGACCGTGGTCATCACTTTTGACGACGGCTACCGGGATTTTTACACTGATGCGTTGCCTATTCTTAAACAATGTGGTTTTACAGCTACGATATTTCTCGCCACGGACCGAATTCGCAGTGTTCCAGCACGAATTGAAGGTGCAGACTATCTCACGTGGAGCGATGTGCGGGAATTGCATGTTGAAGGCATCCGCTTCGGCTCTCACACCGTGAGCCATCCCGATCTGCGATCTCTGGGGCCCGACCAGATCGAGTACGAAGTGGGACATTCGAAGGAAGTTATAGAACAACACCTGGGTATTCCCGTTGAATCATTCTCCTACCCTTTCGGGTTTCCAGAAGAAGACAAAAACTTCACTCGCTTCCTTGAAGACCTTCTCTCAAACCTCGGCTTTGACTATGGTGTGTCGACAATTCTCGGCCGCGCGAGCCAGAGGAGTAACCGTTTTTTTCTGCCACGGCTCCCGGTAAATAGCTGCGACGATCTCTCATTGTTCCGGGCGAAGCTCGAGGGAGGATACGATTGGCTGCATTGGCCGCAACTTTTCAAGAAATCTCTCTTTCATAATGCACCACTCATGCAACAGGACCAGGGAACCAGGCAACGAGCCGAACCATAGGTTTTACCCTGCCAAATACCTGATGTACGCCGGTGGAATCGCATGGTGGTTCGCAGTCCCTGCCTTCTCCCAGTCTTTAGAAGGAGGGTGAATCCGGTCTCTCACGGTGCAGAGTTTTCCGCCCCGATCAGTGTGAAAAGTGACAGAATGTTGGAGTCACCGAAAGAAGCTAATGTACCTCAAGGCACTTGTATGATAGCCAGGGACGTCGATACCGTCATTGCCACTAAAATTCCCGCCATGAGCGCCAGCGACAAGTCCGCAAGCAGGGCAACTCATAAGAAGATTTGGATCGACTTAGATAACTCCCCGCATGTTCCGTTCTTTCTTCCGATCATGGAAGAACTTCGCACGCGAGGGTATCAAGTATTCGTTACTGCCAGGAACTCCTACCAAGTGTGTGAACTGTTGAATCTTCACAATTTGCGATGTGAAGTGATCGGTAGCCACTGGGGAAAAAATCGTGTACTCAAGATACTGGGAACTTGTGCCCGGACTATTCGCTTATTGCCAATGATCGCGAGGCAAAGGCCCGATTTGGCTATATCCCACGGCTCTCGAGCTCAAATGCTGGCTTCCACTCTCCTCAGAATCCCAACCATCACCATGTTTGACTACGAATTCACCCAGAAGATGGAATTTCTACATTCCCTTTGGTTCATGACCCCTGAATATATTCCTGACCCTGTGGATGTCAAAGCCAAAGCTCGAACGCTCAAATATCCTGGACTGAAGGAAGACGTTTATGTGCCTCGCTTCCGTCCAGATCCGTCTTTGCGCGACAAGTTTGGCCTCCGCGCAGATCATGTCGTCATCACCGTCCGCCCCCCTGCGACCGAAGCTCATTATCACAATCCGGAAGCAGAAGTCTTGCTCGAAGCCGCAATGAACTTCTTCATGGAAAAAGCTGATACGCAAGTGGTCTTGCTTCCTAGAAATGAGCATCAAGGAATAGACTTGCGAAGAACATGGGAGAATTGGATTTTCGAGGGCAGGGTCATCATTCCTGAACATGTCGTTGACGGTCTGAACCTAGTGTGGTTGTCGGATCTCGTCGTGAGCGGTGGCGGAACGATGAATCGTGAGGCCGCGGCCTTGGGGGTTCCAGTCTATAGCATCTTCCGTGGAAAAATTGGCGCCGTTGATCGCTATCTAGTCGAGCAAGGTCGGCTCACTCTGATCGAGAAAGTGGAAGATGTCCGAAGCAAGATCAGTATCCGTCGTCGGGACCGTTCGGCAAAGCCCCCAACCGACAATCGCCCCGCGCTGCACGTCATCGTAAATCATATAGATTCGATTCTGGGCGCAACAACTCGAACGACCAGTTAAGGCGCAACGCGACTTGAAAAATGAGGAGAAATTCCAGCTTTTGTTAACTCGGGGCTATATGTATCGGTCGCGGTCACAAGAGTTCTAACGGCCCCCGCCGCATTCGATCAGCAAGAGGCGAGGACATTCGCTAGGAGTTGTCGCGAAGTATCAGTGGTGTTCGGAAGCGAGCCTTCACCTTCTTTGGAACCTTGTACTTGAAAATCGCTACGAATGACTCTCAACAATTCGACAATGATCAGAAATGAAATCGAGTCCACGACCATGAAACTTCTGGCCTACTGTCAGGAGAACAATTGGGCGGGCTATGACCCTTATGACGCATTGAACAGCAAGGTTCTTGCGGCCGTGCCATTCCTGAACACCAAGCTTCCCCGGCTTGCTTTTACCCAGGCTCTTAAACGGAGTCCCATCAACGTCCGTTCCCTCTTAGGTGTTCCAAAGACCCAGAATCCAAAGGCGATCGCACTTTTTCTGTCGGCATTTCTGAAGCTTTCGAATGCTGGTCTCAACGGGCGAGAAGATCTCATCCGGTACATGCTCGATCGTTTGACCGCCTTGCGTTCACCCGGCGTTCCCTACTGGTGCTGGGGATATAACTTCCCTTGGCAGACGCGCAACGATGTAGTGCCTGCAGGGACGCCTAATCTGGTCTGTACGACATTCGTCGCCAACGCACTGTTGGATACTTATGAGCGGACCCAAGACTCAGAATGCTTGGTCATGGCGGTGAATGCCGCAGAGTTCATTCTGAACAAGCTCTACTGGACGAACGGTGACTCTGTTGCAGGTTTCAGCTATCCGTTACCGTCACTAAGAGTACAGGTTCACAACGCGAACTTTCTTGCCGCCGCCCTGCTAAGCCGCGTGTACAAGCACACGGGCGAAGAAAAATTCCTCGTTCCCGCACTCAAGTCTGCCCGTTGCTCGGCGGCAATGCAGCGGGCCGACGGCTCCTGGTATTACGCGGAAGTCCCGTCGCAGCGATGGATCGATAACTTCCACACGGGATACAACCTCTGCGCACTGCAGTCCATTTCACAGTACGCTGGGACAAGCGAGTTTGAATCCTGTATCCGGCACGGCTTCGAATTCTACCGCGCCCACTTTTTTAGGGAAGATGGCGCGGTCAGATACTTTCATGACCGAACTTATCCGGTGGATATCCATTGCGTCGCACAAAGCATCATTACCCTTATTGCGCTCCGCCGTCTCGACCCGGCGAATGTCCCGTTGGCTCAGAAAGTGCTTCAGTGGGCCATGGATCACATGTGGGATCAGCAGGGTTTCTTTTACTATAGAGTTCTCCGCCTAATCACCATCCGGACTTCATATATGCGGTGGTCTCAAGCGTGGATGCTTCTGGCAACCTCTTCGCTCCTGAGTGATTCGGAGTTGGCTGCGCCTCATCAGCAATCTCATATTTCGACTGTCCTGGCCTAAACATCGTGTCTCTTCCCACCTATGTTCTTATCACGCCGGCACGCAATGAGGCTCAATTCATTGAATTGACCATCAAGTCTATGGTTGCGCAAACAGTGCGACCAGCTAGATGGGTCATTGTTAGTGACGGTTCGACCGACGGCACCGACGATATCGTGCAAAAGTATGCCGCGATCCACCCGTGGATTGACCTTGTCCGAATGCCAGAGCGCCCTGAACGCCATTTCGCCGCAAAGGTTAATGCCTTCAACTCGGGGTACGCAACGGTCAAAGACCTAAAAAGTGAGATAGTCGGGAGTCTTGACGGAGATATCTCTTTCGAAGAGGATTTTTTTTCCTTTTTGCTCGGAAAGCTTGTGGATGATCCACGATTAGGGTTGGTTGGAGCACCCTTTGTGGAGGCTACCTCGAATCAGGCCTACGACTATCGTTTCGTCAGCGTTGAGCATGTATCCGGCTGTTGTCAATTATTCCGGCGCGAGTGCTTCGAACAGATAGGCGGATACGTTCCAGTAAAGGGCGGTGGCATCGATCTCATTGCCGTCGTCACGGCTAGAATGAAAGGTTGGAAGACTAGGACGTTTACGGAGAAAGTATGTCGACATCACCGGAAAATGGGAACGGCACAGGATAGTGCACTGGCTGTTTGGTTCAAGACTGGCGGCAAGGACTATGCACTTGGCTGCCATCCGGTATGGGAATTTTTTAGAGCAATATACCAGATGACAAAGAAACCTTTGGTTCTCGGAGGGTTGCTCTTAGCCGCCGGTTATATGTGGGCCTTGCTCCGGCGGGCGGAAAGACCAATGTCTGGCGAGGTGAGAGAGTTCCGCAGACGTGAACAGATGCAGCGGTTGAAAAAATTTCTGACCCAAAAATGGTCTTCGCCTGGTCGCGACATACAACTGTCTTAATGAGGCCATTGAATCAGATTGTTATGCGGATGGCCCGTCTAGCATTCATTTTCGTTGGCAGTGGCGATTGTCACAGTGCATTTAGTCGCGCTCGCAGATTCTTGGACCTCACTGATAAATTGGTTTCGATGCGTGGAGTAAATTTCTAAGTGTCGCTCGAGCAGGGATCCTCGGATTTTCTGAATCGCGCTTCTGCTTCGATCCTTTCGAGCAAGGGGTCGTCGCAAACTGGCGTGCTCATCGTCAACGCGGACGATTGGGGTCGTGACCATGAGACGACGCAACGAATCTTCGAATGCATTCAGCACGGGACGGTTTCCTCGGTAAGTGCCATGGTTTTCATGGAGGATTCCGAGCGCTCCGCAGCGATGGCCCGCGAGCACGGCATCGATGCAGGCCTTCATCTCAACCTAACGACGCCGTTTTCAGCGCGCTCTTGTCCGATAAAACTCAGGGAATGTCAGGACGAGGTCGCCGGCTACCTGCGGCGGCGTTCCTCTTCTCGGGTTGTATATCATCCGTGGCTCGGTCGCTCCTTCGAGTACGCAGTAAAGGCACAAATCGAAGAGTACGGGCGAATCTATGGGACGGAACCCGAGCGATTCGACGGTCATCATCACATGCACTTGAGCGCGAACGTGCTGTTACGGGACCTCCTACCAACCGGAACACTCGTGCGGCGGCACTTTTCCTACGAGCCCGATGAGAAGTATCTGCGTAACGGTTTATTCCGGCAATTTACAAACCTCCTGCTGGCCCGACGCTACCATATCGTCGACTTTCTTTTCTCGCTTCCACCGCTTGAACCTCCGGCTCGTTTGCAACGGATCTTCTCTCTGGCTCGCCAGTCGGTTGTGGAATTGGAGACGCATCCTGTCAAGCCGGAAGAGTATCGATTCCTGACGGGGGCAGAAATTCTCCGTTGGGTTGGGGATTGCACAATTGCACACAGTTTTGCGGCGCCGCGACGCGGGCACACTGCGAAATGAAACGATGTGTTAGGGTGCGACTAGGCCGTATTCAAGCCCAACCGTTCCTCGCAACGGGTCCGGAGAAGCTGGCGTTTCTGGCCGTGGTACGATCGATTCGTCCTTGCTCATGAGGAAAGCAAGCCATGGCAAACAATGCCGGTCATCCCGAAGAACTTCGCGAGAGCCACTTCTGAAAATGATGATGGCCGAAATGAGTTTCAGGGCGGGAGTAACTCAGTTGGTAGAGTGCAACCTTTCCAAGGTTGAAGCCGCAGGTTCGAGTCCTGCCTCCCGCTCCATTCCCTCAAACCGATGAACAATCAAACGAAGCATATCAGTGTATGCGTTTGCACCTACAAGCGACCAGACCTTCTCAAGAGGTTGTTGCAAGACCTTGACGACCAGGAGACTCAAGGTCTGTTCACATACTCGATCGTAATCGTAGATAACGATCGCTTACAATCAGCCGAGTCTGTGGTAAGACAGTTTTCAAGCACATCAAAAAGTAATATCAAGTACTGCGTCGAGCCTCAGCCGAACATTGCTCGGGCGCGGAACACGAGCATTGAAAACGCGAGCGGAGACTTCGTAGCATTTATTGATGACGACGAGTTTCCGAGTCGGCAATGGTTGCTCTGCTTGTTCAATGACTGTAACAAGTATGGGGTGGCCGGCGTGCTCGGACCGGTATTGTCACATTTCGATGAAGGTGCGCCACGGTGGATCGTTCAAGGAAAGTTCTACGACCGGCCTCAGCACAAGACCGGCTTCGTTCTCGATTGGACCCAGACCCGAACAGGAAACGCTTTGCTGCAAAGCTATCTGTTCGCGGGAGATTCCCGGCCGTTTCGAGCTGAGTGCGTAGAGGGCTCCGACCAGGAGTTTTTCAAGAGAATGATGCAACAGGGGCATGCATTCATCTGGTGTAATGAGGCGGTAGTGTATGAAGTTGTTCCACCAGCGCGTTGGAAACGGAGTTTTCTTGTACGCAGGGCTCTCTTCCGCGGCGTTTTCTCCGTGCGCAATCACGACTTACCGCTTCAACTGATAGTCAAATCGCTTGTTGCAGCACCATCCTACGCCGCCCTCCTGCCTGTTGCGCTCGTTCTAGGGCAGGCCCGGTTCATGAATTACGTCTTCAAGTTCTCGTATCACGCAGGAAGACTCCTTGCGGTCCTGGGATTCAATCCGATAAACAGGCCGTATGTCAGTGAGTAACGATAACATGACACCATCAGAATGTGATTCTCCTATCGTCGACCGGGACGATCTGATTCTGGTCACAGGTGCGGCCGGTTTCATCGGGACCAGACTCGTGGAGAGTTTGCTGGACCGCGGATTTCGCAATTTGCGCTGCTTTGTTCGGCCTTCCAGTAAGATGGCTAAGATGGAAGCTCTCCGTGATCGCTGCTGCCAAGGGGCACGAATCGAACTGGTCAGAGGAAATCTCCTTTCGAACCAGGATTGCGCCGCTGCGACTAAAGATGTGGCACTTATTTTTCACATGGCTGCGGGCAGAGGCGAGAAGTCTTTTCCGGATGCTTTTCTGAACTCGGTCGTCACGACGCGTAATCTTCTCGAAGCATGCCATCGGGATGGAAACCTGCGGCGGTTTGTCAACATCAGTTCGTTGGCCGTTTATACCAATACAAAGAAATCTCGGTGGCGGCTGTTGGATGAATCGTGCCCGATTGAAGAACAGCCCTCGCTCCGCGGGGATGCATATTGTTTCGCAAAAGTTAAACAAGACGAAATCGTCAACGAGTATGGTAAGAGGTTTGGGATTCCGTCCGTTACCGTGAGGCCGGGGTATGTTTTTGGTCCGGGTAAAACGGCCATTACCGGCCGGGTGGGGATCGGCACATTTGGTGTCTTTCTGCATCTCGGGGGTTCAAACCCCATACCGTTCACCTACATAGATAACTGCGTCGAAGCGATTGTCCTCGCCGGATTAAGGATGGGGATTGATGGCGACGTGTTCAATGTCGTGGACGACGATCTACCTTCCAGCCGCCAGTTTTTACGCCTGTACAAACAGAATGTAAGGCGGTTCAAGTCGCTATATTTCCCTCATTTTGTAACGTACGCGCTTTGTTACTTGTGGGAGCGTTATTCCGCCTGGTCAGAGGGACAATTGCCGCCCATCTATAATCGCCGACACTGGCACGCCTACTGGAAGAAGACGCGCTACAGTAACCAGAAATTGAGGACGCGTCTGGGCTGGACGCCCAAGGTCCCTATCGCAGAAGGATTAAGCCGCTACTTCGAAGCTTGCCGGAAAGGACAGTCGGATGCTTAAGGTCAGCATCGTCGGATGCGGCAAGATCGCGGATGATCACGCGTCGCAAATCCGCAGGATTAAAGGATGTGAGATCGTTGGAGTCTGTGACAGAGAACCCCTGATGGCGCAACAACTATCGGACCGGTTCGGTGTCAAACGCTATTTTGGCGACTTGACGGACCTCTTGAGCGAGGCCAAACCAGACGTTGTCCACATTACGACACCGCCGCAAAGCCATTTTGATATCGCCAAGCTTTGTCTGGAATCAGGATGCCACGTTTATGTAGAAAAACCATTTGCGCTGTGCGAAGAACAGGCCGAGAAACTCATTGCGCTCGCGGAAGAAAGGGGACTTAAGATGACCGCGGGGCATGATGATCAGTTTAGGCCAGCGGCCCGACGCATGCGCAGTCTCTTGCAGGACGGCTTTCTGGGCGCGGGGCCGGTGCATATGGAGAGTTATTATTGTTATGAGCTTGGGCAATCCGATTATGCCGGAGCGCTTCTCAATGACAAGGGACACTGGGTTCGTAGGCTGCCAGGAAAATTGTTGCAGAATATCATCAGCCACGGCGTTGCCAGAATCGCGGAGTTCCTGACCAGCCAGTCGCCGAAGGTCATGGCGTATGGATTTATAAGTCCGTATCTCAAGAGCCGAGGTGAAACCGAAATCATCGATGAGCTGAGGGTCACCATCTGTGACGAAGAGGGCACCACAGCCTATTTCACGTTTTCGTCGCAGATGCGGCCGGCACTTCATCAATTTCGCATCTATGGCAGCAAAAATGGCCTCGTGGTCGATCAGGATCAGGAGACACTTATCAAGCTGCGGGGGGACAGATTTAAGAGCTACCTGGAAAAGTTTCTACCCCCTCTGATGTTTGCGGGTCAATATGTCGGAAACCTGAAGACGAACCTGGGGGCTTTTCTTGGAAGGGACTTCCACATGAAGTCTGGCATGAAGTATTTGATCGAATCGTTCTATCGTTCGATCGTTGAAGGCGGCCCGGTACCAATTCCTTACCGCGAGATTCTTCTGACTACTAGAATCATGGATGACATCTTCTCGCAACTTAATACCTCGACCAGCCGGACTGACGAACGGGAGGCTATCCACAAATGAATTCGTTGATTAAGATCTGCGAGCGGAGAATAAAGATTCGGGGACGGATGATTCGGATTGCCCGTCTGGACGGGGATAAGTACATGTTTTTGGACGACCCAATCCCAATAGTCGACGGCCTTCGGAAAGGCCGGGACCGCGTCGACCTGTTCACCTTCATGCAGAGATTGCCCGAAACAGCGCCGAAATTTGCTTACCCGATGGCGTGGGATAATCTGGCCGTTCTCGAAGTATCGACGCTCGATTACTGGCGGAAACACCAAATCCGGTCGTACGCCCGGAATAGGGCCGGGCAGGCTGAAAAAAAGGGCGTAACTCTTCGTGAAGTGCCTTTCGACGAGAGCTTAATTCGGGGAATTTCGGAGGTATACAACGAGAGTCCTGTGCGTCAGGGCAGGCCGAATACCCACTACGGCAAGGACATTGAGACGGTTTACAAGGCGGAAGCGACATTTCTCGACCACAGCATTTTCATTGGTGCCTTTCTGGGCGAGAGTCTCATTGGCTTCGTTAAACTGGTTACCGATGAAACCCGCACGCAAGCAAACCTCATGAACATCGTCTCGATGATCAAACATAGAGACAAGGCTCCGACAAATGCGCTCATTGCTCATTCAGTCCGGGCATGTGCCGAGCGAGGCATCCGATACCTTGTTTACCAGAACTTCGTCTATGGCAACAAGAAACCAGACGGCCTAACCACTTTCAAAGAGGTAAATGGTTTCCAGCGCGTAGATATCCCTCGCTACTACGTCCCTTTGACTTTGATTGGGAGGCTGGCATTCCAGTTCGGGCTGCACCATCGGCTCGTTGACCGTATTCCTGAATCCGTGGCGGCGAAGTTCCGCGCACTCCGGGCGGCCTGGTATGACCGGAGACTTCCATCGGTAACTGAGGCTAATTAGGGAACCCATGCCCGGAATCGTCGGTCTCCTCACTAAAATGCCAAGCGAATGGGCCAGGCCGCAGTTGCTGCGGATGGTTGAGTCCCTTTGCCACGAGTCTTCTTACAGCACGGGAACATGGATTGATGAATCATTGGGGATATATGTCGGGTGGGCCGTACGGAAGAACTCGTTCTCCGATGGAATGCCTCTCCGGAACGAACGAGGGGACGTTTCTCTCGTTTTTTCCGGAGAGGAGTTCCCGGAGCCGGGGACCGCACGCCGGCTCAAAGAGCGCGGGCATTCGGTTGCGGTAGAGGGCCCGTCCTATCTAGTGCACCTATATGAGGAGGACCCCGCATTTCCGGCGGGCTTGAACGGACGGTTTCATGGACTGCTGGCGGACCGCACCCGCGGAACGGCTACACTCTTCAACGACCGCTATGGGATGCATCGGATTTATTATCACGAATCAAAAGAGGCCTTCTACTTCGCCGCAGAGGCCAAGGCGATCCTCGCGGTCCGTCCTGAACTGCGGACGGCGGATCCCCGAGGTTTGGGGGAATTCGTCTCCTGTGGTTGTGTGCTCGAAAACCGATCTCTCTTCAAGGGCATCCATGTGTTACCTCCCGCTTCGGCGTGGATTTTTCGCGGTGGTTCAGTCGAGCAGAAAAGCTTGTACTTTGAGCCGCGGGAGTGGGAGGAGCAAGGCCCTCTAGAGCCGGAAGCCTTTTACCAAGAACTTCGAGAGGTTTTCACCCGCAACCTCCCTCGATATTTCGCTGGCCAAGAACAGATCGGCGTCTCCCTGACGGGGGGACTGGATACCAGAATGATCATGGCGTGGTGGAAGGCTCCGCCAGATTCGGTCCCTTGCTACACGTTTCGCGGGATGTATCACGATTGTCAGGATGTAATCATCGCGCGGAGGGTGGCCAAGCTTTGCAAACAACCTCATCAGGAAATCTTCGTAGGACAGGAGTTCCTCTCGCGCTTTCCGCAATACGCGGAGCGCAGCGTGTACCTTACGGACGCCTGCGTGGACGTAAGTCGTTCTCCGGTGCTCTACACGAACGAGCGTGCAGCAGAAATCGCACCGGTCAGGATGACCGGTAACTACGGAGGTGAAGTACTGCGCACGGTCCGAGCGTTCAAGCCGGTGACGCCCACCCCAGGGTTGTTCCGACCCGAGTTTCTCTCCCACGTTTCCGCCGCTAGCGAGGCGTACGCCAGGCTGATTCAAACGCACCCGATCTCCTTTGCTGTCTTCCGGCAGGCTCCTTGGCATCACTGGGGTCTTCTTGCCTTGGAACAGACCCAGCTGTCCCCGCGGTCGCCGTATCTGGACAATGACCTCGTACGGACGGCTTTTCGCGCGCCGGGTGCGGCAACGGAGAGAAGCAGCATTTTCGAGGAGAATGCAGACTGTCTACGCTTGATTGCGGACGGAAGCGCCGCCCTTCGCGAGCTCCGGACCGACCGCGGCCTGGGAGCCCCGCGCACTCCGTCCGCTGCGATCTCCCGCGGACTCCTCGAGTTCACGTTTAAGGCAGAATACGCGTACGACTATGGCATGCCCCAATGGGTGGCCCAGACCGATCATGTTTTCTCCTCACTCCACCTCGAACGTTTATTCCTTGGCAGACACAAGTACTACCACTTCCGGGTCTGGTACCGGGATGCGCTCTCTAAGTATGTTCAGGAAATGTTGCTCGACCCACGGACACTTTCCCGGCCCTACATCGAACCGAAAGCACTTGAAGCCATAGTGCGAGGCCACGTCAAGGGAAACCGGAACTACACTACCGAAATCCATAAAGTGCTGACACTGGAACTCCTGCACCGCCTTTTTCTCGATTCGAGATGATGCTACACATCACACCAGATACGCCGACGGGAAGGCCCTAATGCCCCCGTCAATTGCCACTCTCATTTGCATCATCGGGATTGTGGGACTTTTCGCCCTCGATCGTAAGCTGAATGCGCAAACCTCCAAAGCCCTTTGGATTCCCATAATATGGGTGATCATCAATGGGTCCCGTCCCGTGTCTATGTGGCTCGGGGTGGCTCCGGAATTCGTCTCGGCGCAAGCGTACTTCGAAGGAAGCCCACTCGACCGCAACATATACATTTGTCTCCTAGTCGTCGGTTTGATAGTCCTTTTCGGAAGGATGAAACAGTTTGGAGCACTGCTGCGGGCTAACGGCCTGATCATGCTGTTTTTCTTCTACTCCGCCCTCAGCATGTTCTGGTCCGATTATCCGTTCGTTACCTTCAAACACTGGATCAAGGGTGTCGGCGATATCGTGATGGCTTTTGTTGTTATGACTGAGTCGGACCTTCCAGCCGCAATGAAGAGAATGGTCTCCCGGGTAGGCTTCCTGCTCTTGCCGATATCAGTCCTACTTTGCAAGTACTACCCGACTTCCGGCCGATTGTTGACCCATAGCTGGACGGTCGAGTACGTCGGGGTGACAACTCAAAAGACTAGCCTCGGGACCCTGTGCCTAGTCCTCGGCCTTGGGTTGGTCTGGCGGTTTCGTGCAACCTACCGCGACCGCGGAGACGCCCAGCGGAGTCGTCGCCTCGTGGCCGTCGGTTCTGTCATTGGATCAGTCATTTGGCTTTTCTGGGCAAGCGATTCCATGACCTCCTTGTCCTGTTTCATCATGGCTAGCGGCGTCATGGTGCTGGCAGGTGGGCCCAAACTTGCCCGAAGGGCGTCTGTCGTACACGTCCTGGTCATAGCCATGCTCGGCGTCTCCATTTTTGCCCTCTTCTTCGATACGGGAGGTGATTTGATCCAAAATTTGGGAAGGGACGCGACCCTGACCGGACGGACCGCGATATGGCGCGAGGTACTCACCATCCCCATTAACAGGTGGGTCGGCACCGGTTACGAGAGCTTCTGGCTAGGGCCTCGGCTGGAGAAAATGTGGACCTTGGCCGATTTCGATGTAAATGAAGCGCATAACGCGTACCTTGAAATCTACCTGAACCTGGGTTGGATTGGCATTGCCCTACTCGCTGTGCTTGTTGCGACGGGCTACAGAAGCGCGATCGCTGCTTACCGCCTCGACCCTGATTATGGGAGCCTGAGAGTGGCGTATTTTGTCGCTGTTTTGATCTTCGGCTTGACCGAGGCGGCATTCAGGATGTTGGGGCTCACTTGGTTTTTCTTTCTCTTAGGAATAGCGGCCATTCCGAAAAGACTCGCTCTGACGACCGACACGCGTGCTGACCTGGCTCAGTCTCAGGTCCAAGTTGACCCTCTGTTTCGGCTCGAAAGACTTCGGGTGAGGCATTGAAACCCTTCGATGAAAACAACGAATTCCGGCCGGTTGCGCAGGACGGCACACTCCGTCGCCGCACCGTCCGCAGCGCTGGAGTAACCCTGGCTTCCCAAGGAGTCGGGCTCGCCGTCCAGATCATTGCTACCGTAACCCTGGCTCGGCTGTTGACGCCTGCGGACTTTGGGGTAGTAACCATGGTCACTACATTCAGCTTGCTCCTTGTGAACTTCGGGGTGAATGGATTCACCGAGGCTGTTCTCCAGCGGGATAAGATCAATCATTTCCTGGCCAGTAATCTGTTCTTTATCAATCTAGGCGTGGGCTTGCTTCTGACACTCGGGTTTGCCGCAGCGGGGTCGCTACTGGCTCATTTTTACGGCAACGCCCGTGTGGCACCCATCGCCGTTGGCATCTCCTTGACGATCGTAATCACGAGTACCTCTGTTGTGCACCTGGCGCTTCTCATGCGCGCGATGCAATTTACTTTAGTGTCCGCGAATGACTTCTTGTCGCGTGTTGCGTCAGTGGTGGTTTCAATCCTCTGCGCCTGGGCCGGGTGGGGTTACTGGGCACTGGTCGCGGGGGCCGTCGCGCAACCCCTCAGCCAGGCCGTCGGAGCCTGGACGTTGTGTCGATGGGTCCCCAGTCTTCCCAGGCGAGTTGCTGGCACGGGTTCAATGGTGCGGTTCGCGGCACATGTGTACGGGCGATTCACCCTGAACTACTTTTCCCGGAACGTGGACAATCTGCTGGTAGGGTGGCGTTTTAACGCTCAGGCTCTTGGTTTCTACAAGAAAGCATATGATCTGTTTGCTCTCTCAGCCCTCACGCAAAACCTCACGACGGTCGCCCTCTCCGCCCTGAGCCGACTGAGCGGAGATTCCCAACAATATAGACGGTACCTTCTTCGCGCATTGTCTGTCGCGGCGTTTTTGGGCCTGGGTATTGGCGGAGCCCTCACTCTGGTCGGCAAGGATTTGATTCGCGTTCTGCTCGGTCCGGGTTGGGAGCCTGCCGGCGAAGTCTTCACGTTTTTTGGGCCAAGCTTCGGACTCATGTTTCTTTACGGCATACACGGCTGGATCCATCTCTCCATGGGTCAGCCCGGCCGCTGGTTCCGATGGGCATGGGTCGAGTTCACTGTGACCGGCCTGCTGTTTGTCCTCGCGCTCCCGTGGGGTCCTCGAGGGGTTGCTGCGTCCTGGAGTCTGTCCCTGTGCATCCTAACGATCCCGGCGTTGTGGTATGCAGGGAAGCCGATCCAGCTTGGGATTGCGCCGGTGCTCGCCGCTGTCTGGAGGTACGTTGCTGCGTCCCTGCTCGCGGGCTGCACAACCGCCATGATCACCGGAAGACTTCTATCTTTTGCTGCAGCGTCGACTTCGATCGGGGCAATAGCGCGGATTGCGAAAATTTCGTTTCTGTTCGGTGTCCTGTATGTGAGTGCCGTGATCATCTTGCACCGGGGCCTCGCGCCGCTCACTCAAGTCGCTGGCCTGTTCCGGGAGATGGTGCCGGGGAGTAAGGTCTCAAGGCCGCCGCAGGCCGCCGCGACCGGCAGCGCCGGCACGAGTGACGCACTGCCTCTAACCGGTGAATAGACAGACAGGGAACCATGATGATGCAAGAACTCTTGGTTCTGAATGACCGTTTGTGATTGCAAGTTGTAAGCAATAAATCCTAGTCCGCACGTTTGGTTTTCAGACCGTAGAGGCAAATCGTCTGGTATCGGTTCTTCAACAGAATACGTTCCGGCAAACCAGGGTTTTGCAAGGTCAATCTGTCCATTCGCAAAGCCAAATCGGCCGGGTTCCGGTTTCTGAATTCGCTACCGTTCCTGGCGGTACTTGAGATTCCCGACGATCAAATCGCAGTAAAATCACAAGTAGAGGAACAGACTGCAAATGCCTTCTTATTCTCTTTTGGAAAGAGTCCAAGGCTTTTATATAAGAAGCACGGCTCGCTTCTTATCCCGGCGCCCATCTGCTTTCAGTACGCAGATGCCCTTCGTTTCATTCACCTTCGATGATTTTCCACGCTCGGCTTGGTTAACCGGCGGTGCCATCCTGAAGCGATTTGGGCTCGGCGGAACCTATTATGCGGCTTTCGGCCTGATGGGTAAGCTGGCGCCCACCGGCCCTATCTTTCTGCCTGAAGATCTGAAGGCGCTGCAAGAACAAGGCCATGAGTTGGGATGTCACACGTTCGGTCACTGTGACTCATGGAAAACAGATCCGGTTGTGTTTGAGAACTCGATCATTGAGAACCGGCGGGCGCTCAACGAAGCCTTGCCTGGAGCCTCGTTCAAAACGTTTTCCTATCCGATAAACCCGCCACGTGCGCGAACAAAACGTAGAACAGGCCGCCATTTCTTGTGTTGTCGAGGCGGAGGGCAGACATTTAATGTCGGAGAAATAGATCTCAACTACCTTTCAGCGTACTTCCTGGAAAAAAGCAGGGACCGTCCGGAGGCGGTGAAGAGTCTGATTGACCAGAACCGGCGGGCTCGGGGATGGCTCATTCTTGCGACTCACGACGTCTGCAATATCCCCAGTCCGTTCGGGTGCACTCCTGAGTTCTTTGAAGATATTGTGCAGTACGCCGTAAACTCGGGCGCGCGGATCTTGCCGGTCGTTCAAGCGTGGGAAGCACTCCGCGCTTCGTCGTCAGATTGAGAATCTAGCGAATGTAATCTGTGTTGGGTGGTGGTTCGGGAATAAGGGAAGTGGACTGCACTGGCCCTCTTGCCCTGATTTGGACCCAGCGTGAACACAACCCTGCTTGTGTCCGGGGGCTAGGAAACATCATTGAACAATGGCCAGGAGGTTGGACGGAGGAGTTGGCCCTTGGGACTGGGTTGATCCAAAAGGAAAAGCCCCGACATCGGGTTTTGCGCCAAAAAGCACTTGGTTTCCCGCGGAGTTCCTATATAGATAAACAGGATCACCGCTGTTCCAGCTTACCGGACTGGCAAGGGTGATGACGTTTGTCGAGTAGTTGATCGAAGAAACCTGAACCGTTGTAGAGGCCCCAATGCGAATCCAATCAGCTTGCACGCCATTCGCCGTCAACCCCAGGCCATCTTGGAAGTAATCAGAATCTGCTACCGTAAGCGATGGGCTGTTAGCGCCACTGTTGGCAGCGGTGGTCAAACTCGCCCCCGCGGCGATGGCCGGCGACCCCGACTGTAGATGCCAGTCGGAGGCGGGATTAACGAACTTTGGGTCGAGCCCAACGATACGGCCTACCTCCGCAGTGAAGGAGCCAATAAAAGCGCATACAGCTGAGCAGAACGCCAAATTATTGTTCGCCCGAAATGGAGCCGCGCCTGGATAGTAGAGGCCGGAGCCGATTGATGGAGTGGAATTGTAATAGATATTGTTGACCTCAGCCCCATTGGTTGAACCGCTGAATGAAGTGACGTTCTGGTCTACACTGCTTACTCCACAGCTGGCTCCGTCGAGTCCGCAGACGATGGTGTTATTGTAGTCTTTTACATGAGAAAAATTTCCAAGTTGGTCGAGCAGCCAATACGTTCCGAGCATGCTTGCGTGGTTGTACCGGATGATGACATGGCTACACGTCCCGACGCAAACATCTGCCTGTGTGAGAAATACGTGAGCATTTGACCCGGCATTGTTGGTTTGATAGTTGCCCTCGTAAAGATTGTCGTGAGCTGGTGGTGTCACCGATGTCGGTTCGGACTCTACGAAGTCGATGTGGCAGTTTGAAGAGTGTGACCCGCAATCTGCCGGACCAGTATCGTGCATTGTATTGTTGCGAAAGACTACGAAACTGCCGTAAAGGGTAACTCCATCGCTTACGTGAGAGATATCGTTATTTTCTAGAAGCTGATGATTGCCGTCGAGCAACCAGCCTTCGCAAACATTTGGCGCTGAGGGAGTCGAACAGCCCCAAGATAAAGTATTCCCCTGGAAATAGATGAAGCTGACTCCCGTAGTGCTGAGAGGCTCGCTAATCATTGTACTGCCGTTGCCGCACTGCGTCATTGTATTGTTTGTTACATATATGTCAGTAGCAAGGTTAGCCATCGCAACGCAAGCGGCGCTTGAGGGAGAAGATGGGTTGGTGATGGTGAACCCGATGGCTTTGGTATGAGAGTTGAGCGTGAAACTCCGGACATTTACCGTGTCACCGGTGTTGACGCTCACTGTCTTATAATTACCTGCGGTACCCGCGGTGACCGTCACATTCTCATTGTATGTACCCGCGAATACGGTGCAGGTATCGCCAGCCGCCATTGCTGTCGCGCACGCCTGAATGGTTGTGAAATTTCCGCCGCCCCCGGCCTTGACCGCATAAGTAGTGGCATTCACTGAAGATGTGAATGACCCAATGGTTATCGCTGCCAAAAACAGACGTAATTTCATTTAAGCCTCGTCATGCACTTCAGCCAGATGAAGGGTCATGGAAAATACCACAAAAGTTGCTCCTAAGCATGGCACCCCGCCCGGCAGGGTAGCAACCGATACGGGCTCACCTCTGCCACGGGATGCTTGGCGCCAGTACCACCGAGTGCTGATCAGCGGGCGCGTAACTAATTGACAGTGTTAGCTGTACCCGCAGTCCTTGCTACACAGGCCGAAGTCAAACTTCCTTCGACCCTTGAGAAGATTAACCTACCTGCAGACGATATCAACTGCCGAGGCGGACAGATTAGGGGCAGGGGCGTAACCTGTACCCTGGGTCAAGCATGGGTTTGGAATTGAAGATAGTCGGTTAGCAGCAGAGCTTAAACTTAAAGGGATTGTTCTGATGCGGCCGCCCTGAAAGAGTTATAATGTTTGAGCAATGGTGGCGAGCGAATATAGTTCCGCTCGATCTAGTCCAAGTGAAGAGTATTTTTCGCAGGTCGAGCAACCCTGAGCTCCGCCATTTTGTTCTCCCAACAAAACTAAAGACCAAGTCATGAAAGATATTCTGTCGGAATATTACCGGACTCCTTTCACCTCACGCGTGGTACGCCCGCCCGCGGTCTCCAAGGAGGGCACTGGTTTCTTTCGTTTTGGCCCCGATATCGTGTGTTACGGAGAGTGCTCAAGTGGCGTTGCGGATGACGTTTTGAATTCCGCGGCCTTAGATGTTTCGGATGCCTTGAGCATCACCAACGCGGAGCTTTGTTTGCCGTTTGACATCGGGAATGTGGTGGAGAACCTGAGGAGAGAACGGTATTCAAGAGTCTTGAATGGCGTGCCTCAAGCGCTCAGTCACCGGGCCTGGATCCGCGAGTGCTATTACTTTGTCCGCGAGATTCTACCAGTCTACTTTCGCCGACATCTGCAAAGGGCTTACTTCAAGGATTGGAAAACACTCGGGTTCCCCCACTGGCCTGTCGATTCTACGGTCGATGCCCTCCACGAAGCGCTTCTCAGAATGACGATGATCGCTCAGGGCTGCGACAGCGTTCCTTTCATCTGGTTCTGGCCTGATGGGGCATCGGCTTGCCTCATCATGACCCACGACGTAGAAGCTGTAGCCGGTCGCGACTTCACTGGTACCCTCATGGATATCGACCTCTCCTATGGGTTTAAAGCTTCTTTCCAGGTTGTCCCCGAGAAGCGTTACGAAGTAACCGACAGTTATGTCAGCGAAATCCGAAGCCGCGGCTTTGAATTCAACATTCATGATTTGAATCATGGGGGGCGTCTTTTTGACGAAAAGACTAAGTTTTTGCAGCACGCCAAACAAATCAACGAGTACGTGAAGAAATACGGCGCGCGTGGGTTTCGTGCCGGGGCCATGTACCGGAATCAAGATTGGTTCGATGCGTTCGAGTTCTCCTACGACATGTCCGTTCCTAACGTAGCGCATCTTGAACCCCAGCGTGGCGGGTGTTGCACGGTCATGCCCTATTATGTTGGGAAGATCCTCGAACTCCCACTGACGACAAGCCAGGACTATTCGATTTTTCACATCCTGAACGATTACACGATCGATTTGTGGAAGGAGCAGATCAGTTTAGTTCAGCAGAAAAGCGGGCTTTTGAGCTTCATCGCCCATCCCGATTACTTGATTAATTCGCGATGCCGCAGAGTCTACGAATCGCTCCTCGATTACCTGCGGCGAGTCGTCGATAGGGACACGATTTGGGCGACCTTGCCAGGCGAGGTAGACCGCTGGTGGCGGGCCCGCAGTGAGATGAAACTAGTGCCGGAGGGCGGGGGCTGGCGCATTGAAGGCCCTGACAAGGACCGTGCTCGCATCGCCTATGCCACGATCGAGCGCGATCGGATCGTCTATAGGATTGGCGGTGCTCCCTAGCCCTGGCACCGAAGCTGACGGATCATTTCGAATGTCTTTGCGTCCAGATGGCGACGAGTATGGTTGCTTCCAAAGATGACCTGGGAAGAGCGCACCAAAATTGCTGGTCAACGTCGGGTAGTGGCACGCGTCAGTATTCTATTTTCACGGTGGGACAACAAAGTACCAGGACCTGATGGCGGTCATTGTACCAGTACTGAACACGTTGCCAGGCAAATGAGTAGATTTGGCAACTAAGTTGCGTGACGAAGTAGGGCTGGATAATGCTTGGGGGTGAAATCACCGCCAAGGTCTGGCATTCGAAGAGGAATTGCGTAGTCCCTGGCAGAAGGAGCTATTCGGTGTGTGGAATCGTCGCAATTTATTCGCCCAATGCCCCGATTGATGAAGCCGCCCTGGAGAGGGCTACAACGAGCCTGGGGCATCGCGGTCCCGATGGTGTACGTCACTGGATCGCCCCGGACCGGCATGTAGCTCTTGGCCACGCACGGCTCAGTATCATCGACCTCACCACCGGGGACCAACCGATTGCGAATGAAGACGAGAGTCTCCGGATCATCGTCAACGGGGAGTTCTACGCATACGAGTCGATCCAAAAAGAACTCGAGCAGAGAGGGCACCGGCTACGGACTCGGTCCGACAGCGAGATCGCGCTCCACCTTTATGAGGAGCTTGGTGCTCACAGCTTGCACCGTTTGCGCGGAGAGTTTGCGATTGTGATGTGGGACAGTGTGAACAGATCCCTGTTTGTCGCTCGCGACCGCTTCGGTATTAAGCCGCTTTTTTACGCTCAACATGATGGGAAGCTCTATTTTGCTTCAGAAGTAAAAGCTCTCTTCGCGGCCGGGATTCCCGCTCGCTGGAATGGGGAGTCCGTCTACCACTCCCTCGAATTTGGCGGACACCAGTCACGCACGCTGTTCGAAGGTGTTTTTCAGATTCCGCCTGGCCATTACATGGTCGCCACTGAAAAGCGTGTCCAACTGAGCCGCTATTGGGATCTTGACTACCCGAAACTGACGGATTCCGCGCCCAACCGGACCGATGCTGAATATGCAGAGGAATTTCGTCAAGCTTTGGAAGAAGCGGTCCGCATCCGTCTGCGCGCCGATGTTCCGGTGGGTTGTTATCTGAGCGGGGGGATCGACTCGTGTGCGATTGTCGGTCTCGCGGCACGCCACCACCCCGAGCCTATTCGTGCATTCACCTTGAGGTTTGACCGGGCAGAATACGACGAAGGCGAAGTGGCTAGGGAAATGGCTGCCAAGGCGGGGGCGGAGTTCTATCCAATTCCCATCCAGCAGGATGACATCGCGGACAATTTCGCCGGCGCCATTGGTCAAGCCGAGTCGCTTTGTGTAAATGCACACGGTGTGGCCAAGTACCTATTGAGTCGCGCAGTACGCAAAGCTGGCTATAAAGTCGTCTTGACCGGTGAAGGATCCGACGAGATGTTGGGCGGTTACCTGCACTTCCGCCGCGACATGGCCATTCACGAAGCTAATGGACGGCGGGCGGGAGTGTTAGCTGCTTCCGTCGAAAAGTTTGAGAGGTTCAATCCTGCTTCGCCCGATTCTTTGTCGACCAACGGAAACACTCCATCTCTGGATGGCATCAAGCGTCTTCTGGGTTTCGTCCCGGCGTGGATAGCCACATCAGCCGCCCAATCAGCCCAGATGCACGCTGTGTTTGCCAACGACTTCCTCCAAACCTTTAGAGGCCATGAGGGATTTCGGAGTTTTTTCAATGACACCGATGTCCCGGGCCAACTCACCGGAAGACATCCATTGAATCAATCCCTCTATCTTTGGACGAAAACCAGGTTGCCGAACTACCTCTTGACGCTCCTCGGTGACCGCATGGAGATGGCTCATTCGATAGAGGGCCGTGTCCCGTTCCTCGACCATCATTTGGTGGAGCTCATCCGCTCTCAGCCCGTGACACAGAAAATCCGAGGGGGGACACAGAAGTATGTCCTCCGAGAATCCGTGCGCGACGTCGTTACCGATACCGTCTATCGGCGGCCGAAGCACGCTTTTCTCAGCCCTCCCGCGGCGCTTAACCCGCAGGGCCGGCTAAATACACTTATGCAAGACGTACTTCGCGGTCCGATTCTTGCGTCAATTCCGTTTTTCGATCAGAAGAAAGTTGTAAACATCCTGGACAAATTACACTCGATGGACGAAGGTTCAGGAGTTGCTAACGATCAGCTTTTGATGATCCTGCTTAGCGCTTGTGTTCTCCAGGATCGTTTTCGCCTGTCAACATAGTTACTGGGTGCTCGGTCGAAATCATTGCTGCCAGTCCGCGGGCGGGGGAGCGCGCGCTCCTAGCCAGACAGAGTAAGGGCCAACCGCCTGCGTCTTTTGAAAACATGTAACCGCTTTAAAATGACTAACTTAGCTGAGGAAGGCAAATTTGTGCTTTTCGGTCAGTTTTGGAACCCTAAGGGCAATTGGTGGTAACCATTTTCAGCCTTCTGCTGGAAATCGCTTTCCGGACGCCCGCCCTAATTTTCTCTCATACCTCTGATTCAAGTTAAGTCATTATAATTCAATCACATAAATGGAACTTCCTTTTGCCAGAGCAACGATCGGGCCTGCGCAGTCTGGCAACTTGATTGCCTAATTGAAGCTAGAGACCTATCTGTCTGATGAAGTTGTGCTATCGCACGGCTGCTAGCTGCCGGATGACCGGCCTAAGCCGAGGATTGGGACCGCGAAGCACTAGGCGAGCCTGACGAGGACCTAAACACACGTGGGAAAAAGCGATCTGGCAATCCCGGGCCTTGGAGATCAAAGCACAAGATCTTGCAGAGAGCATAAATCTCTGTCTGGCATCGGTGTTCCGGCAACGAGGCGTGCCGGCATCTTCCAGGACGAAGCGAATCACCCCCTCTCTGAGCGTCGCAGGTCGGAGCGCTCTCTGAAGAAGCCGCTTGTTGTCATGAAATTTGGCGGGACCTCCGTTGGGGATGCCTCCTGTATCAAGAGAGTCGCGGAAATTATCCGTGCCGCGTCTCGCGAGATCAACGTTGTTGTAGTTGTCTCTGCAATGAGTGGCGTAACGAATAAACTCCTCGAGGCGGCCACCAACGCCGAGAGTGGGGACCGCACCCAAGTCGGGGCGATTCTTGAGGGACTGCGCAAGCAGCACAGCGCGGTGGCCAGTACATTGATCCGTTCAACTACTGGTCGGAAGCGCATCGATCGGAAAGTACAAGCACTTTTTCAAGAAGCCGATGCCCTTTGCCAAGGTACGACCCTCCTTCACGAGTTAACACTGCGGGTGCGTGATGCAATAGCGAGTCTTGGCGAGCGTCTCTCTGCCCGACTCGTCGCAGCCGTGCTTACCGACTCCGGACTGGTCAGCGAAGCGATCGACGCCACGGAAGTGATCGTGACCGATTCTTGTTATGGTGGTGCTGAGCCCCTGATGGATCTGACGCGTGAACGCTGCACCACCCGCGTGCATCCCCTTGTGCAGCAGGGCATCATCCCGGTCGTAACCGGTTTTATCGGTGCTACAGCCGAAGGTATCGTCACGACTCTCGGCCGCAACGGTTCAGATTATTCCGCGACGATCCTGGGTGCGGCTCTTGAGGCAGACGAGGTCATCATCTGGTCGGACGTGGACGGTGTACTTACGGTTGATCCCAGACTGGTTCCCGGCGTGCGCAGAATCCCTGAGATTTCCTATCGCGAGGCGGCCGAGCTCGCTTACTTCGGCGCCAAAGTTCTGCATCCGAAAACTCTTCGCCCGGTGATTCAGTCCGGCACTCCCATTTGGATATGTAATACGTTCGCCCCCGAGCGGCCGGGAACGAAAATCACGCGCACAGGCTCGCCGAACGGTTGTGGAGTGAAGGCACTGACTGCAATCGGCGACGTAGCATTGATCACCGTCGGCGGCCCCGGAATGTTGGGAGTACCGGATGTTTTGGGCCGCACATTCAAAACAACCGCCGCAGTTCAAGCGAACGTGCTGCTGAGTTCGCAATCGTCTTCGCAAAACGACATCTGCTTGGTCGTTTCATCCGCTCTGGCAGAGCGCACGGTCGAGGCCCTACGCCGGGAGTTCGCACAGGACTTGGTACACGAGAAGGCGGAACACGTCACCTTCGATCCAAACGTTGCAATCATTACATTGGTTGGCGAGAACATGGGTGGTGTATCCGGAATTGTAGGTCGCACGTTTGGCGCGCTCGATCGCGAGAACATTAACATCATCGCAATTGCCCAAGGCTCTTCGGTTTGTAGCATCTCTTTCGTTGTGCCGCGGAAAGACATGAAGGCTACGCTCATTGCTACCCACAAAGAATTTGGATTGGGTGCTGAATCTGCCGCTTCGTCTGATGACATCCCTGTCACCAGGAATGCCGCGCCCGAACCAGACCTGGTAAGCGGCCAGATGAATGAGGCTAGTCTCGGAGCAAGCGCAGATTAGTGGGCTGGGATTTTCCGCTACGCTTGACATTCCGTTGTTCGTTGAATAAGTCCGGCCCGGCCATCGCGGCACGCAATCCGCGTCTTAATCTCCGAGATGTTCGCGCAGAATGCCCAGCATCCTTCGCAGCGGCTCCGCTGCACCCCACAGCAACTGATCCCCCACCGTAAACCCCCCGAGGTATTCCGGACCGAGCTTTAACTTGTGCAGGCGGCCAACCGCTACGTTCAACGAGCCAGAGACCGCCGTCGGAGTGAGGCAGCGCATGGTCGATTCCTTGTCGTTAGGGATCACTCGCACCCATGGGTTGCTGTTCGCCAAGATCCGCTCAATCTCAGGGAGCGGGAGGTCTTTGGTGAGCTTAATGCAAAGCCCCTGACTATGGCACCGCATCGTTCCGACCCGCACACAAATGCCGTCGACGGGCACGGGCGGTTCAAGAGCCATAATCTTATTCGTTTCGGCCATACCCTTCCATTCTTCGCGGGTTTGTCCGCCAGGCATGTCCCGATCCACCCAGGGAATCAAGCTACCAGCCAAAGCTGCACCTATCTCCTTGGTGGGCAAGCTTGGGGCCCGCTGCGCTTGTATCAGCATGCGATCGACTTCCAGGGCGTTCTCAGAGGCTGTACTGCGTGTAGGGTCGGTAAGACACTCCATCTGCTTTACTAGTTCCAGCATCTTGGCAGCCCCGCCTCCAGAAGCTGCCTGGTAAGTCATCGTCGTCATCCATTGTATTAGGCCGGCACTAAATAACCCCCCAACGGCCATCAACATCAAACTGACGGTGCAATTTCCGCCGGCGAAGGTCTTAAGTCCACGCGATAGACCACGCCGAATCACACCCGCGTTTACCGGATCGAGTATGATCACAGCGTCGTCGCTCATCCGCAGTGTGGAAGCGGCGTCGATCCAGTATCCGTTCCAGCCACTCTTGCGCAGGGGGCCGTAAAGCTCCGTAGTGTACTCACCACCCTGGCAGCTGAGTACAACGTCGCAGCGCGAGAGTTCAACTAATTCTTTCGCATTTTTAAGCTTTGCCCCATCACCCGATTCTCTCGGAGCCGCACCTCCGACGTTCGATGTGGAAAAGAAAACTGGTTCAAGGCCGGCAAAATCGTTTTCCTCACGCATTCTCTGCATGAGAACGCTGCCAACCATACCTCGCCACCCTATCAGCCCCACCCGTAGCATGGGTCCTCCCGGTCATTCTATTCTACCTAGATTAAATCTCTTCCGCTGGTGAACCCTACCTCCTCGGTCTGCATAAGCTAAATAGTCCCGGAAACGAAGCTTTGCCGATCAGGACAATAAGACAAAATGGCGCGTCAGTTGAAAGGACGCTACCCATGGAGTTTTAGCCGGGAGTTCGCTGATTCCGAAGCCAGCAAAGCGGCTTTCCGGGCGGCCCGGTCGTTGGATAGCCGCAAACGACGGTTCGAGCTGCCCCAAGACTGGCAAGATTGACCATCTTTTCGCTGGTCGAGCCAGCGCTAACTTGGGGTAGAGGCATGCCCCGGAGATGATTTGCCGTGCGGTCATCACCAGATCGGGGCAGATCAGGGTGGGGCGGAGAGTCCATCTGTCCTTTCCTGCGACTCTCCCCAACTAGTGCAAACCAGCTTACATCTCGCCTCCATTTTGAGATCCACAAGGATCACTTCTCTGGCCGGAGCGTTGTGCACTTGCTGAACTCGCCGCCAGTCCTTCCACTTCGTCCCAAATCCTCGTGCCATGAGTCTCACGCAATGCAAGGCTGCCAACAATGAAGGCAACGGTGGCAACAGCCATTGGGTAATAAAGCCCGGCGTATAGGTTGCCCGTCGCCGCGCAGACAGATAGCCCGATGACCGGCAGCAATCCCCCAAAAATCCCGTTACCTATGTGGTAAGGCAAGGAAAGGCAGGTGTAGCGGACTTTTGCCGGGAAAGCCTCAATCAGATACGCAGCGATCGGTCCATAAACCATGCCGACGTAGATGCTCTGAACGAGTATTAACAGAATGAGTCTGCTGTAGTTCGGATTTGCTGCTTCACTGGCGGCAATGAGCACACCTGTGGCGTCCACGGTCATCGGCGTCAAGCCGATGGCTCCAGTCGTCTTGTCGCGAGTGGACTGCACGGTCACCACGTGATTGCCTGCGGCAGTTCCCATCGCGTGGTAGATTGGAATGTAGGTCAGAACAGCCAACAAAAAACCCGCCAACATGATTTTCTTGCGACCGATTTTGTCCGAGAGCGCACCAAAGACAATCAAGAAAGGCATTCCCATCGCAAGTCCAGCGGCTTCGACGATGTACGCCGCGCGCTGGTTCATTTTCAGGATGGTCTGCAGGTAGAAGAGCGCATAGAACTGGCCGGTGTAAGCGACTACGCCTTGTCCAGCTGCTGCGCCGAAAAGAGAGACCAAGACTTGTTTCAGGTTAGACCATTCGGTGAAGGCGTCTTTGAGCGGCTGAGTCGAGGTTCTTCCTGCGCTCTTCATAAGGGCGAAGATGGGCGATTCGCGCAACTTCAGTCGAATGTAAAGGGAAATGGCAACCAGAACCAGAGAGAGCAGGAAAGGAATGCGCCAGCCCCAATTGGCAAAGTCTTGTTTGCTCATCGCCGATTGGGTGCCCAGGATGACTAGAAAGGAGATGAATAGGGCCAGGATCGCTGTAATTTGAATAAAGCTGGTGTATAGGCCCCGCTTGTCGTCGGGCGAATGCTCGCCAACGTAGATTGCTGCGCCTCCGTATTCGCCGCCGATGGCAAGCCCTTGCAAGACGCGGATCACAATCAATGCAATAGGGGCGAACCATCCGACTGTCTTGAAGGTCGGCATCAATCCAATCAACGTCGTGGAACCTCCCATGATGCCGAGCGTCACCAGAAATGCGTACTTCCGCCCAATGACGTCCCCAACGCGGCCAAAGAACAGTGCGCCGAAAGGACGAACAACGAAACCCACTGCAAACGTCGCAAGGTAAGCGATCAGGGCGAACGTACTGTTCCCGGGGGGATAGAACTTGAGGGAGAGAACCGTTGTCAGGCTCCCAAATACATAAAAATCGTACCATTCAATCACTGTGCCGAGAGACGATGCGACAATGACCAGTGGCAAGCGGCTGTGGTGCGAATCACCAACCGAGCCGCTGCCCGCTTCGACCCTCGTAGGCACGTCTTGCTACCTCCTCGCCTGATTTGGCCAACGCAGGTCAGCCTTGGCGTATCATCGATCAGTCTAAATCAAAACCTAGACTCTCATTCCATTCCGATAGCATCCTAGAGCCGAATGGAGCACTAAATGGTGCCACTCCTTGAGGTTTTCCGCCCTCATGCGTATCTTACGGAAGGGAACTTTCGGCTCCCATCGTTGGTGTCTCGATTTGATTCGAAGGAGTAGAATTCATGACACGGAGTCGTTCCGCTTCTCCACCGTCCAGGGTGTCCCCTTCAACCATAAACTCTAGCCTCGAGCCTGACCTGGCGCGTAATCCCGCGCAAACTGCAAGAATTGAGATCCATTCTTTTGAGTCTGTGACGCTGACAGACAGGCAATTTCTAACGGGAGTCAAAGGCGCGATCCTAGCGCGCATCGGCGGTGAGTTGCGTCTACCCCCAGGTACCGCCCGGGTTCCCGCGGTCATCCTCGTTCACGGCTCGGCGGGCGTGGGAGCCAACGTTGATCGCTGGGCCCGAGAGCTAAACGGGATTCGGGTGGCCGCCTTCTTGCTGGATTGCTTTTCCGGGCGAGACATCGTACAGACGGTCACGGACCAGTCTCAACTCGGGAACCTGTGCTTGATCGTCGACGCCTATCGAGCGCTCGAGCTGCTATCGAAGCACCCGCGAATCGACGCCTCCCGTATCGTGCTTATGGGCTTTTCCCGAGGAGGCTCGGTGGCGCTCTATGCCAGTCTCAGCCGCTTTCAACGCATGTACGGACGGGCCGGTTTGGAATTCACTGCTTACATCCCTTTTTATCCTCAGTGCAACACGGTTTTTCTCGATGACGAACAAGTGAGTGATCGACCGATTCGACTTTTTCATGGCACAGCGGATAATTACGTGTCCATTGAACCATGTCGAAGGTACGTCGAGCGGCTGCGACGCGCTGGGAAAGACGTCCAGCTGACGGAGTATCCCCAAGCACACCACGCTTTCGACAACCCGCTATACTCGCCTGCTCTTTCGCTGCCCGATGCAGTGACGACGAATCACTGTTCCCGGGAGGAACACCCAGGAGGGGATATAGTCAACCTTGCGACGGGCCAGCCATTCAGGTGGAGCGACGCGTGTGTCGGTCGCGGCGCAACAGTCGCCTATGATCCCGCCGCCACAGCCGATGCCACGAAGGCAGTGAAGTTTTTTTTGATCTCGACATTCGGCGGCCCAGGTTCATAAAAGAAGTGAGCGCTATGTGAACCGCATCCTTCGAGAAGCATTTTGGCAAGCAAAGTGTATCCGTTCGCTGAACTCATTATCAGCCTCTTGGCGACTTGCCGATCCTGAGCGGTCAGCGATATAGTGGCGGCCTGGAGATTCACA
>WNFP01001297.1_pt1 | contig 70397 bp, 56 predicted proteins | sample 5400201 | NCBI WGS metagenome assembly WNFP01 (sample SAMN13153355, study PRJNA577476) | soil metagenome | isolation source: 115 cm saprolite under Madrone tree | place: USA:California | collected 2016-06-14
CCCCGCGGTCAAACCCACGCGCGAAACTCCTTCAAGCCACTTCACGTCGATGTCTTTTGCGGAGTCGATCAACTGCGCTTTGACGCCGCTGCGCTGGGCGACTTCCACGAGGCGATTCGAATTGGAGCTGTTTGGCGAACCCACCACCAAAATGAGGTCGACGTCTTTGGCAACCTGCTCGACCGCTTCCTGCCGGTTCTGCGTGGCGTAGCAAATATCGTCGCTGGCAGGTCCCTGGATCAAAGGGAATTTCTGGCGCAAGCGCGCCACAATTTCCTGCGTGTCATAAAGGCTCAGGGTCGTTTGCGTGAGAAAGGAGAGCTTGCCGGGATCGTCGACTTCAAGAGCGTCCACGGCGGCGACGGAGTCCACCACTATGGTGCGGTCTGGCGCTTCGCCCGAGGTACCAACGATCTCCTGATGGTCGCGATGGCCGATGAGAATAATGGTGCGTTTTTCGCGCGCGAACTTGAGCGCTTCTAGGTGAACTTTAGTGACCAACGGGCAGGTGGCATCAATCACCTTCAGCTCGCGCGACTTGGCTTCCTCGCGAACCGTCGGCGGAACGCCGTGGGCGCTGAAAACCAGCACGGCGCCGTGCGGCACTTCCTCGATGGTCTCGACAAAGATGGCGCCACGGCGGCGTAGCTGCTCCACTACATAGGTATTGTGAACGATTTCGTGGTGCACGTAGACAGGCGCGCCGTAGGCTTCCAGCGCGAGTTCGACGATATCCACGGCGCGCACGACACCCGCGCAGAATCCTCGCGGCCTTACCCTCAGCAATACTTTTCCATTCGTTGCGGTCGGCATTGTTGTCCTAAATATATAATTTCCGAAGACTCTATCATACCCTACGCCGCACCTTGGCCGCATCCCGTTTCCTCAGGATTCTGTTTTCGTTACCTCCAGGAATTACATCCGATTCGAACGCCAGTTTGAAACAGGGCCACAAGAAAAAGCCACAACAATTATTCGGTTATTTTTGCGAATTTATCTGAAATTTGGTGAGAGATGGCGAACAGGGATCGAAACGAGGAGACAAGGCGCGGGATCGGGTAAGCACTGCGGACACTATGAAAATTATTCCCTGTGCCAGTACCTCGCTCACTCTGCGCAGCGCTCCGTAAAGCTCGAATTCTTAGGGACTTGTGAGGAGACTCGTTTTGGCAATCTATAAGCATGTGATAGGCCTGCCTAGCCACCTCATTCCTTCTCGTCCCCGGGAAGCGGAGGCGGAACCCTCCGCGAACAGGGATTGGAGATCACAAGCAAGTCCAATCCTTCAAGCATGTGCTGTCCCGCACTGGGAGTGGTGTGTTCAAACCTCCTGGCGCGGACAAATGCGAGGGAAACATGAATCCGGCAATCTTGCTTGTAGATGCAAATTCGACGAATCTCGAAGAATGGAAATCTTTTCTGGAGAGCCAGAAGTGTGAAGTGTATACAGCGGAAGATGGCGAGTCCGCGGTGAGTTGTTGCCTGCAGATACAGCCGGATCTAGTTCTCCTACAAGATAGCCTGCCAGATATTAGGAATTTCGAACTGTGCCGCCGGCTGAAGAAAGATCCACTGAATCAACTCATGCCGATCGTTTTGCTGAAAGCTTCACCGGATCAATGGGACATCCAGCGCGGACATGAGGCCGGCGCAATGGATGTTTGGGCTACCCCTTCGACGCTTTGGGATGCGCTGGGCCGCGTCCAGACCCTCTTGCGCCTCAAAAACTATATGGACGAGCAGGCGAAGTCCGTGGTGTTTTCGCTGGCGCGGACCATTGATTCGAAACAAGCCATGAGGAATGGCCACTCGGAGCGTCTCCTGGCGTACGCCGAGCTGTTGGGGGAAAGCGTCGGTCTTCAGGAGGAAGATCTTCAGGAATTGAGAATTGCCTGCTGGCTTCATGACATAGGGAAGATTGCTGTGCCAGACAGCATCCTTCTTAAACCGGGGCCTCTGGACGCGGAAGAAATGAGAGTCGTGCGGCAGCATCCGGTCGTTGGAGAAAGGATGTGCGCGCCGCTCAAGTCGCTCAGGCGGATCCTTCCGGTGATACGGAATCATCATGAAAGAATGGATGGAAGCGGGTATCCCGATGGCCTCCGCGGAGAGTCCATTCCGTTAAAGGCAAGAATTCTGCAGGTCGCAGACATTTACGATGCACTGACTACCGACCGTCCTTACCGGACAGCTCTCCTTCCCGAAGACGCGAAGGAGGTTCTCTTCCGCGAAGCTGGGAATGGCTGGCTCGATGGTTCAATGGTCCGCAAATTCTTCGACCACTGCGAACCCATCGAACGCTATCCCGCGCGGAGCAGGTCGATGCTGGTGTCCTACTTCACGTAATAGCGTACCGACAGCAGTTGTTCCGTGCTGCCCTCATCGCCTGCCAGTTCCTTCTAACGGCACTTGAGTCAGTTTTGATGACCAGTCACTCCTCTTGATTCGAAAGCTGTGAGAAGTCTACGGCGGTGAAAGCGCGCCTGGAAACGAAACTAAGCTCCCACCAGCACTAGAGCCGGCGCAAAGCCCTCACCTTTTGGGCAACGGCGGTCCGTTCTGCCAGGCCGCCTTCCTCGTCAACTAAGGTAAACTTTAATTCAGAACCCAGGCGATTCCATTTCTGGTTTCTTAATAGCTGGTCCGGCCGCAAAAAGATTCACAGGCTCAACGAGAGCCTTTACGGCGAATGACGAGTATGCGGAAAGTGTTCGCGAGGTTGCGGACTCGATCTTTGGAGAAGAGCTTGGCCACCCCCGACGATCCCATCAACCGACGGCGCAGCGAGCGCGTGATGTTGCAAATGAGAATCACGGTGATTGCGGAAGACACCGCGCACAAACCACGGCAGGAAGAAGCGCTGACGCTGATCGTGAATGCTCACGGCGGCCTGCTGAAGATGAAGATGGACGTGCACGTCGGCCAGCCTATGCGCCTGGTGAACCCGCAGAACAAAGTGGAACAGACTTGCCGGGTAGTCCGCGTGGACGACGCTGGGACCGAATTCTTTTCCGTGGCTTTCGAGTTCGATCAACCGAACCCCAAGTTCTGGCCGGTTGTTTTTCCGCCGACAGATTGGGAAGCTCCGCGTCCCTGATGCCGCGGCAGGCGCCGTGGGTGGCCCGGAATGGCCGATCCCCTTTTGAGCAGGCCGCACAGCCCCTTTGGCGGCCGCAACTCTTCGAAGAATTCAGGGTTTAAGTTAGGCAGGCAAGGTGTCTGCTTTGGAGGACGCGCTGATGAAGTATCGAATAAAAGGCATCGGAAGATCGCCGCTGCTGGCGGCTTCCATTTTGATTTGCGGACTGTTTGCGGCCGGGTGCGACGAGCACATCGATGTGATTCGCGATCCCGATATCCCCGTGGTGAAGGGCAGCACCTGGGCCTGGAAACCCGCCGCGACCTCCAGGGACGCGGACCGGCGTCCGGTGGTATCCCGTGACGTGATCACGCGCGGAGAAACCGTGGCCCGCGATACCGGCGCCAACAATGAAATCGTTCGCCAGCGCATCCGTACGGCGATTGAACAGACTCTTTCATCGAAGGGATTACGGCAAGTGAGCGACCCGCAAGCTGCGGATTTCCTGGTGGATTACCACGTCGCGGTGCGGCGGCACAATGTTACGGTGGAACACGTCTACCCCGGCGGATACCCGGGCCTCGTTTGCGGGCCTTATGGATGCTGGGAATCATGGGGCTGGGGGCCGACGGAGGTCAGCTACGAAAACATTCGCTTCCGCGAAGGCACCGTGGTTTTTGACTTCGTGAAGCAGTCCTCGAGACGGCTGGTATATCGCGCGATCGGCCAGAAGCCGGTGCATCGCGATACCTTCAATGAAGGCGAGATTTCTGAATTCGTCCGCCACATGCTCGGCAAGCTGAAGACCAACGGGTAGGGTTCTTCCGCATTTGCAGGGCTGTACTTGTTTTGTTAGCGCCAGCGCAGAAATAGCTAATCCTATTTACGTCCGGGCGCTTCCTCTTTATCCTTTTACTCCAAGCCTAGTCAGCAACGCAAACAGAAGATTAATGTCCGGCGGCGCAAACAGAAATCACTGGCAAGCTAAGGCAGCAAACCGAAGACGGCGACGCTGGTCTTGCTACCGATATAGACTCTGCCGTTCGCAACCATCGGTGCGATGAAATGTCCGCCGACCGGGGAGAAGTGGTCGCGATTTGAGGCGGCTTGGTTGGAGTTGTAAAGTTCCTTTGTAAGGTTGCTAGCATCGTAGGCAAACAGAGTCCCGGCCCCCCAGTCCAGCGCCCAAACGATTCCTTCCGCGGCGCCATTCGCAGAGATGTTGACAACCGCTCCATTGCTGCCGAAAACATGGGCGCTCTGCGTGGATGGCGAAGTCGCGAGCAGTGCTTTGGAAACCGGAAACGCCTTGAGCGTATTGTTTTCCGGGCAAATGTATACCGTGTTGTTGAAGAAGACCGGCGACGAGTGATTTTCGTTCGGGCTCAAATGGATTTGCTGGTAGATATTATTCTTCGTGCTGTTGAACTGCCCCAGATTGTCGCGGTTCAGGACGTAGAGATTTCCGTCCTTGCCCGCGCCCACGGCAAGATGCCGGGTTGTGTTGCTCGCGTCGACCAAATCAGGCAGCAACAGCGGGCCTGCAGAACCGAAATCGGCGTCCGCGGCATCTTGGCTAAGTGTGTTAAACGGGGTGAAGTAATCCCCGATTTTGAGGCCCGCTGAAGTGGAAAGGCGAACGAAGGAATTTCCATAGCTGCTGTTCATTCCGGGTGTGTCGCCAAAGCCGTTGCCGCTAATTACATAGACGTTCCCGGAGGCATCTGCCGCTGGACCGCCTCCTCCCATCCACATACCGCCGCCAGAATTGTTGGGGACCAGGTCGATCGCGCCGCTTTGTTTCAGCGTGCCGGCGTCAAAGGCAATCACCCAGGCGGAGTAAGGGCCGCAATCTCCCCACAGGCCCGACCACGCCGTGTAAATGGTGTTTCCGCTCTCGAGCAGCGCGGCACGATCATGCTGGTAGCGCGAATCGAAAGTGACGACCCCACCGCTGCTGTTGCCCCCTGTACCGGGATAAGTTGCAGTGATCGTCGTCGGGCCGCCAAATAGTTCGTTCCCGTTCGTCATGTCAAGGGCATGCAGGCGGTGGAAGATCTTTCCCGAGGAATCCTTGGACATAGCCTCTACATAGATGGCGTTGCGGGCCCGGTCAATGACGGGCGTGGCGGTGACGCCATTTGGATTGATATTGCCGCAGGGCAGGCTCGCGGAATCTGCCGGGGATTCTCCTTGGGCGTGAACCGTCGTTTTCCAAAGGATTGTAGCGGAACTGCCGCTGATGCTTTGCGCGTCCACTGCGTACACGGAATCGTTTTCCGTGGCCACGTACAAAACGTCTTTGTTTCCCTGTCCAGGGATCGCAAGCTGGCTGAGGAAGAGCGCCTGGCCGTCGATCTGGCCATCGACTGTGAACTCACCCACTTTCCCGAAGGTGGTCGAATTCACGTTGCTGGTGGTCAGCAGCGTCTCGGTGGAGTTCACGCCGCTTCGAGAAATATCGTAATGGTGCGTGAGTACGTCGGTAGTTCCGCCCGTGGTGGTGGCATTGACAGTCAAAGTGGCCGCGCTGCTGTTCACACTCCCCGCCGTGTTTGTAAACACTACTCGGTACTTGTTCCCGGTTTGCGAGGCAACGGTCGTGAAGCTCAGCGTCGTAGAAGTCGCTCCGCTGAGGTTGCTAAACGTCACCCCGCCATCCGTGCTCACCTGCCACTGCGCCGTCGGCGTGGGTGAGCCTGTCGCTGCTGCCGTGAAGGTGGCGGTTTGGCCGGCGTTGACCGTTTGGTTGACAGGCTGGGTGGTGATGTAAGGGGCACTGGGCCCGTTCCCACCGGGGCTGGAATAGCCCTGACACCCCGAGAGAGAGAGCGCCATCAGAATCATTGCAACTGACCATGAGAATGAGAATCGACGCACTAGCGCTACCCTCAATCTTGTAGTCAACCGCTGGGCTGAGCACAAAACGGAACGCCGGGGCTGGTTTAAACAGTTTAACGAATCCATAAAATCGGGCCAGTAAAAAATTACCGGAAATGTGCCCCCGAAAAGCCTGTAAGCCCATACTAGATTCGTGCTCCGCAGATTGCACCTGACCTGAAGTACAGTTGTTGGCCAGCGAGCAACGCCCGAACGGCAATTGAATTTCGGAGCTTCGCGGCTTGCCACTTCTCGCGGTTCACTCTATCCTCATTTTTCTCCATGGAACTCGAAAATCACGTTGCACTCATTACTGGCTCGGGCCGCGGAATCGGGCGGGCCATCGCTCAGCTTTTTGCGAAGGAAGGCGCGGCGGTGTTTCTTACGGCGCGCACGGAGAAGGAACTGGCCTCCACAGCAGCGGCGATAACGAGTGCCGGGGGACGGGCCGGGTACGCCACAGCGGATTTATCGCGAGAGGCAGATTGCGTGCAAGTGGTCGCGGCAGCCAGAGAAAAGTTCAGCCGGATCGACATCCTGGTGAACAATGCGGGGCACTACGGCCCTGTGGTTCCGGTGGAAGACTATCCCCTGGCGGAATTCGACAAAGTGATTGCGGTTCATCTTCGTGCGGCGTTTCTGCTGTCGAAGCTGGTGCTGCCGGAGATGTATGGGCGGCAGTCAGGGGTGATCCTGAACGTCTCCAGCATCTCGGCAAAAGCAGCCTACGCGTGGGGCTCGGCCTATGCCGCAGCCAAAGCGGGAATGCTGGGGTTGACGCGGGTCACAGCAGCGGAAGGAGCGCGCAAAGGCGTCCGCGTGAATGCCATCTGCCCCGGGCCGGTGACGGAAACGCGGATGTCCAAGGAATTAGGCGCCGTGCTCGCAAAGAAAATGGGTGTGAGCGAAGACGAGCAATTAGCCGGCTTTCTCAATGGACTGCTACAAGGCCGCGCACAAACCGCGGAAGAAATTGCGCGCGCCGCACTATTCCTTTGTTCCGATCAATCCAGCGCCATGACCGGCCAATCCATCAACGTCGACGGCGGCGTTGCTTTCTACTGAAAACTCTGCGAAACACTTGAAATACTTGACGGAAGTGGATTCTGAGTAGCACTGTTGTACGTTCTTGAAGGGATAGCAACGGCAAAGCAGGAGGCCGTGAGCCATAAGGACTCCCGTGCGTTCGTTGACTTGCCTGGGTGAAGCACCTAGAATCAGCGCCAGACCCTCCCAGCCGTATGGTCGGTCAAACCATCTCGCATTACGAAATCACCGACAAACTAGGCGCCGGCGGCATGGGTGTGGTGTATAAGGCGCTCGACCTGAAGCTTGAGCGTACCGTGGCGCTGAAATTTCTGCCCACCGATGTCGCCGTCAGCGGCCGGGACAAACAAAGCCTGCTGCGCGAGGCGCGCGCGGCTTCCGCCCTGGATCATCCAAACATCGGCGTCATTCATGGGATAGAGGAGTCCGAAGACCAACAGCTTTTCATCGTGATGGGTTACTACGAGGGAGAAACGCTGGCGCAGAAGTTGTCGCGCGGGGTGATCCCGGTCCGCGAATCACTGGACTTGGCCATTCAGATCGCAAGAGGGCTGAGCGCGGCTCACGCGCGCAACATCGTGCACCGCGACGTGAAGCCCTCGAACATCATCATTACCAATAACAAGATGGCCAAGATTGTTGATTTCGGCCTTGCCAGGGTTGTAGCCACGGCCAGCGCCACTCAAAGTATCTCTTCCACCGGGACGCTCCCGTACATGGCTCCCGAGCAAATCCTCGGCGAAGCCGTTGACCAGCGCTGCGATATCTGGGCTCTAGGCGTAATCCTTGTTCAAATGATTACAGGAAGTCATCCGTTCCTCCTGCCGAATAAGGGAGCGATGACATTTGCAATTCTCAATCAACCTCCTGCGGGGCTGGAAATCATTCCAGACGCCGTGCGTGCCGTCGCTTATCGCGCGCTCTCCAAGAAGCCCGAGCGCCGTTATTCCGGCGCCGATGAAATGCTCCGCGATTTGGAAGCCGCGCTCAGCGAAATCATGTCGAGTCCTGCTCCGGCCGAGGAACCGACACTCACGCACTCCGTCAGTGCGCGCGAGCTGAAGCAGTACATGGAGAATGCTTCGACGCCGAGCTGGACCGTGGGCAATTCCGGGAAAGCCCGGCGTTTCCTGCTTGCCTCCATTGGAGTGGTCCTGGCCGCGATCGCGGTGTCGTTTCTCCCTCCGGTGCGCGAACGGTTTGCGGGGCTCGCCTATGCAGGAAGCGAAAAACACATTGCCGTGCTCCCCTTCGCCAACACAGGGAACGAACCCGGATACGAGCCGGTTGCGGAAGGCCTGATGGATTCCATGACCAACGAGCTCTCGAATCTCGAGGCCGCTCAGAAATCGCTGTGGGTAGTGCCTGCCAGCGTGGTGCGCAGCCGCAAGGTGAGCGATCCGGCAGCAGCCTTCCGCGACTTGGGGGCCACGATGGTGGTACAAGGCGCGGTCGAGCGCAAAGGCTCGGATGTTTCCTTGACCGTAGTTTTGATCGATGCCAAGCGCCTGCGGCAGATCGGTTCGGCAAGACTGGAAGATCCATCCGGTGATCTAGCCGCTCTCCAGAACCAGGCCGTTATCCATCTGGCGCGCATGATGAAAGTCCAAGTGCAGGAGGGGACCGGCGCGCCGGCTGGGAGCGTGGCAGCGAGCGCGTATGAGTCTTACCTCAAAGCGCTCGGCTACCTGCAGCGGTACGACAAGCCCGGCAATCCGGATCTGGCCATTTCCGCGCTGAATTCCGAAGTGGAGAAAGACCATCGTTTTGCTCTGGGCTACGCGACCCTCGGGGAAGCGTACCGCCTGAAATTCCTGATGGTTCATGACCCCGCGTCGGTCGACCAGGCCTTCGCGAATTGCCTCAAGGCGCTCGAGATCGATGATCATCTTCCTGCTGTGCATGTTACTCTGGGTAAACTCCAAACGACTCTTGGAAAGAACGAGCTCGCGCTCCAGGAATTTCAAAGGGCTCTCGACATAAATCCGCGCGATGCCGGCGCCTTGATGGGCTTGGCTGGTGTCTACGAGCGCATGGGCGTCATTCCGGACGCCGAAGCCAATTACCAGCGCGCTATTGCTCTTCGGCCAGACTACTGGGAAGGATACCTCGCGCTCGCAGAGTTCTTGGGCCGCCAGAAGCGCCCGCAGGACGCGATCGCGCAGTACCGTCGAGTCATCGAACTCACGCCCGACAACCCCGAGGCGTACAGCGACCTCGGTGTCGAGTACGTGGAGCTAAAGGAACCCGGGTCCTATGCCGCCGCGGAAGCGGCACTGCAGAAATCCATTCAGCTCGCGCCCAACTACCAGGCCTACGCCAACCTCGGTTGGTTGTATATGGAGCAAAAGAGATATGCCGAAGCAGCCGCGGCCGCGCGTAAAGCCGTCGAGCTCAATGATAAGGATTGGCGCGTGTGGTCAAATTTGCAACTCGCCTACACCTGGCTTAAGGATGACGAAAACATGCGTGCCGCTCGCGGGAAGACGCTGAGCCTTCTGGAGCAATACGCCTCACTGAATTCCCAGGAAGCACCTGTACAGTCCATGCTCAGCATGCTCTATGCGGAGGACAAGCTGCATGAAAAAGCCATCACGTGCGCGAATGCGGCCCTCGCCCTGGCGCCCAAGGATCCCTGGATTCTCGCCGATATCGCGGAAACGTATGACGACCTCGGCGACCGCAAGCGCGCCATCCAATACGCGCGGGATAGCCTCAAGAACGGCTATACTCTGGCGGACCTTCAGGAGAGGCCTGCCCTCGCCGGGCTCCTCGCTGACCCAAGTTTCCGGCCCCGCGCAAAGCAGTAAGCTTCGAAAGGAGATTCACCGTGGCTACAACAGGAACAGGAACAGCAAAAGCAAAAGAAACAACTACCTTGCCCCGGTCCGCAACGATTAACATCCGCAATCAAGAACCAGTCCCCTACGGCAGAGTTGAAGTGGAACCGTGGATCGGCCGGGTCAATTTCGTGAACAAGGACAAGAAGGATTATCGCCTTCGCTTTTGGAGACCGGATACCGAGCCCTTTGTGGGCATAGACATATTGATCCCTGCAGGGGGTCGCATCACCGTGCTGATCAAGAAAGCGGATCAATTTATGTACGGGGTGATTGAGGTCGGTGACAAAGCCGCTACCGGCAAGGGCCCCGGCCCCATCGTCAACTGATTCCATAGCCCTTCAAGCGATGGGCGTCCGCTCGGCACGCGGCTGTATCGAGGTCATCGCATCCCGCAAGTGATTGCCGGCCTTGTTGCTAGACGGCGCGGCGCACTTTGCGTTGCTTGCGATGAAGAATGTTCACGGGGTTTGGCACTCTCGAGAGCGCGGAACCGCGATGGAAATATCGACAACTCAGCGAGGTTCAGTTAACATCTGCCGCGTGGGGTTCCGCGAGAGGCGCACTCTGCACGAACTTGCTGGAAAGTGCATCACACAGAAACGAATGTGCATTCGCGTGGAAAGAATTGTCTCAGCTGGACAATCGTCTGTGAAAGCCGTTGGAAATAGGATCTGCACCGTTTTGGAGCAGACGTGAGCCAATCGCCTCTGATTAGCCCTTCGGATCGTTTAGTGGGGGAAGACGCGCGGCGCAGCACGCGCATCGAGCGGTCTGTCCCGCTGATTGTCTTCGGTCAGAACCGGCTGGGCGAGCCGTTCGTGGAGAGAACCGTCTCAACAAGCCTGAATCTGCATGGATGCCGGTACCCCTCGCGGCACGACTACGGCGTTGGATCGTGGGTCACGTTGCAGGTCGTGGGATTGAATGTAGAGCCCAAGCCACCGGCGGTGCGCGCAAGGGTACGTTCGGTCCACAGCTCGCAAAGTTCGCGGGAACTGCAGCAAGTTGGCGTGGAGTTGGAAAACCCCGGAAATGTCTGGGGAATCGTCACGCCACCCCAAGATTGGATAACCGCCGGCGGAACGAGCGCGATCCTGGCGCAATTCGCCACTGCGGTCGCGCCGGCTTTGGATCTTCCTTCTGTGACGGTGAACCTCGAAGAGCCGCCGGTAAGCGCGGAGCACAAGATGGCCGAAGTGGCCACATTCCCTTCCCCGTCGCCCGTTGCTGCGAAGCCGCCTGCCCCAAAGCTGGCTGAGGCCCCCAAACCGCAACGCGTCGTCATCACGCCGGACGGACTCATCAATGCGCTACAGGGAAAACTGCAGCAAGCCGCGGAGAAAGCCGCGCAAGCTGCGGTAGCCAAAAAAGTTGATGAAGCGGTGCGCGAAGCCCTCAATTCGATCGATGACGTACGCAACACCAGCGTGCGCGAAATTGAAGAACTTTTCCCCACCCGAGTGGAGGCATTGAAACTTTCCTCGAAAGAGGAGTTGTCCGGCGAAGTCGCCACGCACTGGAAAGAACAAATGGAAAAGTACCGCGGCCAGGCGGAGGAGATGGCGCAGCGATTGGAGAAACAAGCTGGGGAGTTGCGGCGCGAACTGGCGCAGTCGCAGGAATTCTTAGAACGAATGCAGCGCGAAGGGGAACCTCAGCTCCACGCACGCTTGCATGAAGCGCTGGCGCGTGCGACCTCGGAGTTCGAGGGAGCAACCGCTCGCACCGCTCACCGCCGGTACGAACTCATGCTGGAAAGTACCCAGGCCGTGGCGCAGGAAGCGCTCATGAAGATTGATGCGCGCTCCGCGGAAGTCCAGGCGCTGGTGCAAAGCGCGGTGAATTCCGCTCTGGGAGCGTTCCAGCGGCAGACGGACCTGCAAGTGAATGCGGTCCTGGCCGAGACTAAGGAGCGTGCGGTCTCCGCCCTTTCCTCACTCGATGCCGAGAGTCGCGCTGCCTGCGAAGCGCGGCGCCTGGCATTGGAAAGCGAAGTGGCCCGTGCCGCCGAGCGTTCCACGGATCAATTCCGCAAAGGAATGAAAGCTTTTCTCTACTCCTGCCTGGTGGCCGCGGTCAGCGCCGTGGATGAACACTCGAAATCGACCCTGGACGGTCTCGTCAAAGACAATGGGAAAACCCTGTTTGAAGCGGAGAGCGATTCGCGCAAGCAGGATGACGGAGAAATAATTCCTGACACCGACATCGATCCACTCACCCATTGAAAAAGATTGACGCGCGGGGAAGCCACAGAAGGACGCAGTGGCCGACCGCGATTCTCGTCTTCTACAAAAGAAAAAAAGCCAGCCGTTCTCTCACGACGGCCGGCTTTTTTCCTTTGTTCCTATTGCCGCGGAGACTGTGTCAGTCCTGAAGAGGCAGGATGACAAGCTCTGCGTGTGCTCTGGCCGGAGCCAGAAAATGGTAAATTCACTTAGCGGGCTGCCGCTGAACCCGGACGCCGAAACGGCCGCCGCGCCACGTCTTCGATCGCGTAGACGCCCTGCCGCGCCGCCACCATGACCGGATGCCGGCTGTCGGCAATGCGATCTACACTCAATGCCCAGAAGCGGTGCAGCATGTACAAGCTTCCGACCACGGAAGCGACAGCCGCAAATCCGAGCGCAAACAGCGCAAATACCGCGAGCAGTTCCCACACAAAATACATCTGCAACGAAACCAGCGTCGCCAGGAACATCCACATCCACTTCCGGCTCTTGTCCTTGGTCTTCATCTTTTCTCTATCCCTCATTCACTACCCCTTCAACACCGCCAGCGACTGCGTGTTTCGCTTGCTGCGCTCTCTGTCCACTGACTTAGATGCAACAGCCTGTCCAGAAGGTCCGTTCAATCCCCCAACCTGTACCATTTGACACCTTCCGAGCCCTAAAACCGATGGTACGCCAGACACATTTTGGGGCCTAACCTAATCTCCTAGTACGGCCATATCCAAAATGGGATCTCCCAAAGCAGCACAAAACAAACATGTTAATAGGCGTTCGACTTTCGCCTAAATTTTCGCCTCTCTTTTTCTGTACCACCTGCGGAAAACCTGTACTTCCGTACAGGGTTCCCAGGGACTGGCAGTTAGTGTTGCTCTCTGGCAAATTGTTTCAGCGTGCGGCTAGCATCGCCACCAGAGGGGCCATATTTCGCTTTTTATTCGCTATTGTCAAGAAAAAAATGCGCCGGGCAAGAGTTGGAACTGCCGCCCCCACAGAGATCGCCGATTGTTCGGATTATCTAAGTATGCTCTAATCCGTCCGTCTCAAGACTCCCAAGTCAAATATGGAACTACTTGCCGTCGTCGCAATCATCTTGATCATCATCACTCCGATTCTCGCCATCGCCGCTTTTGTTCGCGTTCAGAGAATCGCGGAACAATTGCGTGGTGGCTCCCTGCTCAGTCTTGGGGATCGGCTCTCCGCGCTGGAGCGGCGTCTTCAAACACTCGAGAAGTCCTTACAAGAGTCCGGCAGATCCCAGGAATCAAAACCAGCGCCTGCCCACTCCGTCCCTATAGCACCACCTCTATCCCCGGGTACCACCACTCCGCAGAGTTCTCCAACACCACCGCCTCCTCTGCAACCGCTGGTCCCGCCGCGCGAAGTTTCCCCACCACCACAGATCAATATGTTCGCAGCGCCGCCGCTTCATAGTTCGAAACCAAAATCCTCGTCCAGTCTCGATCTGGAAACCTTGATTGGCGGGCGTTGGCTGAATCGTATTGGCATTGTCGCGATCATCGGTGCGGTCACGTTCTTCCTGAAATACGCGTTTGACAATAACTGGATCGGCCCCAGCGGCCGCGTAGGCATCGGAGTTCTGCTCGGAGCCGCGATGCTCCCCTGGAGCCAGTGGCTTCTGAAGCGCGGCTATTCCTATTTTTCGGAAGGCATCGCCGGCCTCGGCGCCGCCGTGATGTATCTATCGATCTGGGCCGGTTGCCAGTACTACAAACTCTTCAGCCTGGATGTGGGTTTTTACGCCATGATTGTCGTCACTGCGGGCATGGGCGCAGTGGCTCTAGGCCGCAATTCGCAGCGCATTGCCCTGCTCTCTCTCTTTGGCGGTTTTCTGACACCGATTCTCGTCAGTGATGGCAAGGACGCGCAAGTCGTTCTCTTCACCTACCTCTTGATTCTCGGCGCCAGCCTTCTGGTCATCGAACTGCGCCGCGACTGGCGCTGGCTTACTCCCATTTCCTTCCTGCTCAGCCAATTCTATTTCTGGGGCTGGTACTCGCAGTTTTATCGTCCAGACAAACTCGAGCGCACGGTGATTTTTGCCACGCTCTTCTTTTTTCTCTACGCCGCGCTGCCCGTCATCCGCACCGTCCGGTTTTCTGGCCTGCGTGAGTTGGATGTCCTGGTGGTCCTCGCGAACTCCTTCGCGTACTTCGGTGCACTCTACACCATGCTCTGGCCGCAGGACCGCTGGCCTCTCACGCTCCTGGTCCTGGCTTTGTCCGCGGCGCATGTACTCGTCGCGCGTCTCGTTCCGCCTCCGAAAACCGGCGAATCGCCGCTGACGCGATTAATCTTCGCCGGCCTGGCGCTGACCCTTGCTACATTGGCGATTCCCATACGCCTCGACGGCAAATGGATCACGTTGGCCTTTGCCGTCGAAGGCGCGATTCTCGTCTGGACCGGCTTCCGTTCGATGACTGGCTTCCTGCGCGCTGGAGGCTATTTCCTTCTCGCGCTTGCCGCTGCTCGGCTCCTCATTTTTCCTTTGCCTGCGCAGCAATTTCTGTTCAATCAGCGCTTCGCCGCTTATGCCGTCCTGATCATCTGCTTTGGCGCTGTCGTCTACGCCGCGCGCGAGCATGCCTCTTCTGTCAGCGGCGAGGAACTCAGCGCTCTCGGCGTTTTCGCTGTGGCCATCAATGTGTACGCGCTAATCGCGCTTTCGCTCGAGCTCTGGGATCACTTCGGCTCTCACGCGGGCTTAGGCATTGACTCCGGCCTAGCCCAGCACCTCGCGCTTTCTCTTCTCTGGACCGCCTACGCTTCCGGATTGATCGCTCTTGGCGTCAAGCGGGAATCCGCGCTGCTCCGTTGGCAGGCGCTGGTGCTCTTCGGACTGGTGGTCGCGAAAGTGTTCATCTACGACAGCTCGTTTCTCGAACGCTTCTACCGCATCGTCTCGTTCGCTATCCTCGGCCTTGTTCTGCTCGTTGTTTCTTTCCTATATCAACGCAGAGTCGCTCGCGAGCGTTCTTCGTCATGATCCGCCGAATCCTTTCTCTAATGTTGGCGCTCGTCGCGCTTAGTGCTTCGGCTGTCTCCACTGATCTCCCTTCCGCCTGGCGCTCTTGGCGTTACTCCCGCGCCGTTGAATCAGGGCGCGCGGACGCGCTCAATTACGTGATGCTCGATCGTGAAGTTTTCTCGCATTCAGAAAATCAGCTCGCCGACCTGCGCATCATCGATGACCTCGGCCAGGAACTTCCCTTCGAGGTAAGGTCGCAAATCACGCCGCCGCCCCAGCCCGTTAAGCTCGCTGCGAGTCTCCGGGAGAACAGTTTCGTTCCCGGCAAATTCACTCAAGTTGTTTTGGACCTAGGCGAACGCGCGAGTTTTCACAATAGTGTTCGGGTGCAGACGGCCGAGTCCGATTTCATCAATTGGGTGGAAGTAGCCGCGAGCGATGATGCCCACCAGTGGCGCATTGTCAATGCGCGCGGGCCCATCTCCCGTTTCCGCAAGGAAAACCTCGAAGGCAATCAGCTCGTCCGCTATTCAGAAAACAATGCACGTTATCTGCGCGTGCGCATTCAGGAATCCGCGCATACCTTCGTGGTAACCGGCATGGAGGTTTTTTCTTCTCCGGCCGTCAAAACCGAAAGCCCAGCGGAAAGAGGCGCTCTTCTCACCGCGTTGCTGCTTCCCGACTCGAACGGCGCGCCTTCGCAAACGCAATGGACTGTAGACCTAGGGGCCGTGGCGATTCCCATTGCCAGATTCAATTTCGAGACGGCCCAGCCGGAGTTTTACCGGGCTGTGCGCCTGCTCAATAGCACCGATCAGAAAGAGTGGCAGTCCGTCGGCGGTGGCGAGATTCACCGCTTTGCGGTCAACGGGAAAACCGAGGAGTCTTTGGGTGTGCAGTGTTACGAGATGTGGGGGCCCCGCTATTGGAGAGTGGAAGTGCTCAACGCCAACGATGCCCCGCTATCGGAAGTTCGCTTGTCGCTAACGATGCCCTTGCGCTTCGTGCTCTTCCATCCGGCGCAAAACCGCTCCTATCGCCTGATCTACGGCAACTTCCGTGCGACCGCGCCGCAATACGACCTTGCGCGTACCCTGCATATCCAGGCAAATGAGGTGATAGCCCACCTGGGACTGGGTGCTGAAGAAGCTACTTCCAATTACGCCGACCCTCGTCCCTTCACCGAGCGTCATCCGAATTTGCTTTGGATTGCTCTCGGCGTCGCTATTGTGCTGCTTGGCTACGCCGCTCTTCGCGCTTTGCGCACGCCGGACTCCGCAACATCGTAGAATTACCCGGGCGCCTGAAATAGCGCCGCTTCTAGAGTGCTTCAAGCCGCACGCCAGTGCGACTCTTTGTTCTCGAAGAATATCCCTATGCCTTTTTCAACTTCCGCGCGATCCAGACCAGTATCACGGCGCCGACAAACGAAACAATGATGTTGCCGATAAGTCCCCGGCGTGGAGCCCCAATAGTCCGAACACAAAGCCGCCGAGGATGCCCCCAAGAATCCCGAGGATGAGGTCCACCAATATGCCGTAACCTCCGCCCTTCATTACTTGGCCGGCGAGCCACCCCGCGATCAGCCCCACTACGATCGAATAAATCATTTGTTCCCCTTCCTCTGTGTTGCCTGGCGAATAGCCACCGCTGCCGCGTCCCTTTTAGAACGCTCCTTGCGGAATGTCAACCGCGCGCCTTACACTGGCTCGCACGAAAAATATTCAGCCGCAACGGAGCGTTGATGATTTCTCGCACTCGTTTATTTTTTCTACCGCTGCTGATTCTTGCTGTGATTAGCGTCGCCTGCTCGAAGTCTCCCGCGCCGGGCGATTCGGCTTCTGCCGGCAAATCCGGCGCGCGCGCAACGATCGTCTTCATGACCGACTTCGGCACAGCTAACGACGCCGTTGCTATTTGCAAAGGCGTCATGCTCGGCATCGCTCCCGATGCCCGCATCATGGACATCACCCATCAGGTGACGCCCTATTCGATAGAGGAAGGCGCGCGATTCCTCGCAGCCGTGTCTCCTTACTATCCCGCCGGAACGGTTTTCGTTGCAGTGATCGACCCCGGCGTGGGCACCTCGCGCAAAGCCATCATCGTTAAATCAAAAAAGGGCCAGTATTTTGTTCTGCCGGACAATGGCCTGATCACTCCGGTGATCGATCGCGACGGCCTCGATTCCGCCCGCGAGATCACCAATCCAAACTGGACGATTCAGGCCCCCATCTCCTCCACGTTCCATGGCCGCGACATTTTTTCTCCCGCAGGCGCGCACCTTGCCGCTGGATGGGATTTCAGTCTCGTTGGCCCGGTTGTCTCTCAACTCGTTCGCCTTACTCCCAAAACTTCCACCACCACAGATAAAGGCATCGAAGGTCATATCATCGCGATTGACGATCCCTTCGGCTCCCTGATCACCGATATTCCCGGAGACGACTTCAAGAAGCTCGGCTACAACCTCGGCGACAAGTTCCGGATCGAGATCAACAAGAAATCGGTAACCCTGCCTTACGCGAAGACTTTCATGGACGTCCCGGTGGGCGACGTTCTTCTGTTTATCGATTCGCGAGACCGCGTCAGCATCGCCATCAACCAGGGTAATTACACGAAAAAGTTCAACATCGAGCGTCCCAGCACGATTTTCATCCCGCGCAAAGGCGCCGCCATCAAGGACAAATAGCCTGCGTTTGGCGGCCCGCTAACATTTGCTTTGGAACTTTTCCCACTCCCCGTCGTATCACTCACTTAGATCGTCAAAGACTGTGTGCCTACCCAACCGGCAGAGGCGCGAGGGAGCAGCCTATGGAATCTTTCAATCAGCTCAAGCAAGTCTTTCGCCGGCTTGGCCGCGCCCCTATGTTCACGGCCCTCACGGTGATCACTCTCGCCGCCGGCATCGGTGGCAACACCGTCGTCTTCAGCGTTCTAGAAGGCGTCCTGGTGAAGCCGTTGCCCTATCCCAAACCTGATGAACTTATTGGCGTCTGGCTTACCGCGCCCGGAATCAAGCTCAAGGAATTCGAGCTGTCTCCCTCCGACTACTTCATCTTTCGCGAACAGAATCGCACCCTCCAGGACCTTGGTCTTTACGCGGGCGACTCCGTGAGCCTGACCGGCGTGGCCGAGCCCGAGCAAGTTCGTGCCTTGCGAGTCACGGACGGCACTCTCCCGCTCCTCGGCATTCCTCCCGTGCTGGGGCGCACCTTCACCAAACAGGATGATTCGCCGGGTGCTCCTGAAACTGCCATGCTCACGTACGGCTATTGGCGCCGCAAATTTGGCGGAGATGCTTCCGTCGTGGGCCGTAACATCATCGTGGACGGCAAGAGCCGGCAAATCATCGGCGTCCTGCCCCAGCGATTTCACTTTTTGGACTGGGAAGAGTTCGGCATACTCATCCCGTTCCAGTTCGATCGCAACAAAACCCATCTCGGGAACTTCAGTTACGAGGGTCTCGCCAGGCTCAAACATGGCGTCACCATCGAGCAGGTCAACACGGACGTTGCTCGTATGCTCCCCGTCGTTATGAGTTCATTTCCGACGCCGCCCGGCTTCAGCATCAAGCTCTTCGAAGACGCGCATATCGGCCCCAACGTACGTCTCCTCAAACGCGACGTCGTCGGTGATGTCGGCAGCGTCCTCTGGGTTCTGATGGGTTCGATCGGCATGGTCCTTCTGATCGCGTGTGCCAACGTCGCCAATTTGCTGCTCGTGCGTGTAGAAGGCCGCCGTCAGGAGTTGGCCGTGCGCGCCGCTCTTGGCGCGAGCCGTGGCCGCATCGCTGCGGATCTCCTGCTTGAGAGCGTCCTTCTCGGGTTGCTCGGAAGCACCGTCGGCTTGGGCCTCGCTTATGCCGCCCTCCGTGTTCTTGCTGCCCTCGCTCCCGCAGGACTTCCTCGCGTCCGTGAAATTGGCATTGATGGGCGCGTCCTGCTCTTCACACTCTTGATTTCCCTCTTCGCCAGCGTTCTGTTTGGCTCCATCCCAATCCTCAAGTACGCCGGAGTGCGTCTTAGCACCGGCATTCGCGAGGGCGGCCGCGCTCTCAGCCAAAGCAGGGAGCAACATCGGGCGCGCAGCGTCCTCGTCGTCGTGCAAGTCGCGCTCGCGCTCGTGTTATTGATTTGCTCCGGCCTGATGATTCGGACTTTCCGAGCGCTCACCAACGTCAATGCGGGATTTTCCGAGCCAGGTTCGTTGCAAACCTTCCGAATCTCGATTCCTGGCACCGTGGTGAAAGAGGATGAGCAGGTCGTCCGAACGCAAGAGGAGATCTTGCACAGGCTCGCAGCGATTCCGGGGGTCGGGTCCGTCGGAATTGCCTCCGTAGGTCATGGGGAGCATGGAGGCAATTCCGACGGACCCGACCCCCGGAATCGCCTCCATGCTCCCCATGACCTACGGAGGCTGGCACGATCCCATCTTCGTAAGAAAACTTTTGTCGCCATGGTTTCTGAGAACCTAGCGCGCGAGTATTGGCACGATCCCTCGGCCGCCCTCGGCAAGCGCATCCGCGTCAGCACCAAGGACGACTGGCGCGAAATCATCGGTGTGGTCGGCGACGTTCACGATGAAGGCGTCAGCAAACCGGCCACCACTATCGTGTATTGGCCACTCCTGATGGATCACTTCGAGAGTGATGATTCCATGTCCATGCGCGAAGTCGCATTCGCCATTCGCAGCTCTCGCACTGGCTCACAAAGTTTTCTGAACGAAGTCCGGCAAGCGGTCTGGTCCCTGAATCCGAATCTTCCCCTCGCTGACGTTCACCCCCTGGACTTTTTCTACAAGCGCTCCATGGCCCGCACTTCCTTCACGCTTATCATGCTCGGCGTTGCCGGATGCATGGCGCTGTTGCTCGGCGTCGTCGGCATTTATGGCGTCATCGCCTATTCCGTCTCCCAGCGCACCCGCGAAATCGGCATTCGCATGGCTCTCGGCGCCCAGCACCAAGCCCTTACGGGCATGTTCGTTCGCCACGGTCTGTTCCTGACCGGCATCGGTGTCGCCAGCGGACTCATCGTCGCCATCATTGCCATGCGCCTCATGTCCTCGCTGCTCTTTAAGGTGAGCCCCGTCGACCCCGTCGCCTACGGCGCCGCTTCTCTCGGCCTTGTCGCCACAGCGTTTCTGGCCAGCTATTTGCCGTCACGCCGCGCCGCCACTGTCGACCCCGTCGAGGCCCTGCGCGCCGAGTGAGGCGCGAGAGCGACAAGCCATGAAAGCGATTCGGGTGGGGCGGTACCTCCCCTACCCCCGGGCAATTTGTATGAATATCAAAAGAAAAGACTTACGAAATTTGCAACTCGTAAATGTCTGATTCTAAACGAGATGTCTTTGAGTGAACAAAAAAGGAGGCTGCTGGAAAACAGCGTGGAAAAAAGAAAAGCGGGAGCAAGCTCCCGCACTCCAAGCACAGTTATCTACGACGTTAAGTATAGCATAAATTATTAATATGTCAAGGCTTTTTTGCGGTTTTTTTGGGTGGTAGGCGGGCGGTCCCGCGATCTGTTGGCGCAAGAGTTGCAATTTCCTTCCACTCGCCCAACAATGAACCTGTAGCTCAGGCCTTTAGGCTGAGGCTCTTGTCGATTCGAGGTCCCGCCATGCCCGAAGCCGTCATCGTTTCCGCCGTACGCACTCCCGTCGGTCGCGCTTATAAAGGATCGCTGCGCGCCACGCGCCCCGACGATCTCGCCGCGCTGGCCATCAAGGAAGCCCTCGCACGCGTTCCCGGCCTCGACCCCAAAGAAATTGACGACGTGATTCTCGGCTGCGCCATGCCCGAAGGCGAACAAGGGATGAACGTTGCGCGCATCGCCGCGCTTCGCGCCGGTCTGCCGGTCGAAACCAGCGCCATGACCATCAACCGCTTCTGCTCTTCCGGTTTGCAGGCTATCGCTTTGGCCGCCGAGCGCATTCGCGCCGGCTCCGCCGAAGTCATCGTCGCGGGCGGCACTGAATCCATGTCCATGGTGCCCATGGGCGGCAACAAAATTTCCCCGAATCCGTGGCTGGTCGACAATTATCCCGACGCCTACATTAATATGGGCCTCGGCACGGAAAATATCGCTCGCAAATTCGGCATTACCCGCGAGCAAGCCGACCAGTTCGCCGCGGATTCCCATAGGAAAGCAGTCGCCGCCATCGCTGCCTGTCATTTCAAGGACGAAACCATCCCTGTCGAAGTGAAAATCACTTCGCTGCCGAACGGAAACGGCGCTTCTCCCAAGCCTAAGTCTCCGATAAAACCGGCAACTCAGACATTTACTTTCTCGACCGAAGAACTTCCCCGCGCCGACACTAACCTCGATGTTCTCGCCAAGCTGAAGCCCGCTTTTCACGCGAAAGGATCAGTCACCGCAGGAAACAGCTCCCCAATGAGCGACGGAGCCGCCGCCACCGTCATCATGTCCGACGCCCGCGCCAAGTCGCTCGGCCTTAAGCCCTTGGTGCGTTTTGTCGCCTACGCCACTGGGGGCGTTCTTCCGGAAGAATTCGGCATCGGTCCTGTGCGCGCCATTCCCAAAGCATTGAAGCTTGCGGGCCTTTCCTTGAACGACATGGCCGTAATCGAACTCAACGAAGCCTTCGCCGCGCAGTCCCTGGCCGTCATTCAGCAAGCCGGCCTCGACACCAGCCGCGTCAACCCGAACGGGGGCGCCATCGCCCTCGGCCATCCGCTCGGCTGCACCGGTGCAAAACTTACCGCCACCATCATCCGCGAACTCCAGCGCCGCAACGCCCGCTACGGCATGGTCACCATGTGCATCGGCGGCGGCATGGGGGCCGCCGGCATCTTCGAGCGCCTCTAATACGTTTCGTCTCTGGTCAGGCATGCTGGTTCTAGTCATTCTCATCGCCTCGATCCTTATCTTTCGTGGACTCGGCTTTGCGGGAGCACCCGCTTTCGCGTCGTGGTCCGCGGATGTGCGCGACGGCCTCGCGGTCATGCTTCTTTTCACCGCGAGCGCACATTTTATGCCAATGAAGGAAGACCTCATTCGCATGACGCCTCGATGGGTTCCACGGCCGCGAGCGATGGTTTTCTTCACCGGGCTTTGTGAGATAGCCGGTGCGATTGGTCTGGTGATCCCCGCGACGCGGCGCGCCGCCGGCATCGCGCTGATTCTTTTTTTTCTCGCCGTTTTGCCCGCGAACATTCACGCGGCCCGTGCTGGAATAACTCTTCGCGGGCGTCCAGCCACGCCTCTTTGGCTGCGCGTTCCCATGCAAATCCTCTTCATCGTTTTGGCCTGGTGGTCCACCCAATAGCTGTTGCCCCTGCGATGGGTTCGTTCCCTTGATATACAATGCGCTCATGAAACGCTTATTCCTCGTTCTCACGCTTTTGTTCTCTGCCTCGCTCCCCGCTCAGGCTCCTACTGCTGTGTCCCTGCGCGAGGAACCGCACCACCATTTCGTCTTCGAAAATGATTACGTCCGCGTCTTCCGCGTAAGCGTCCCCGCGCATGACGCCACGCTTCTTCATCAGCACGATGTTCCCTACCTGTACATTTCGCTAGGCCCGGCCGAGGTCATCAACGCCGTCCAAGGCCGGCCCGAGGCCCGCATCGTGATGGCCGACGGCCAGCTCGGCTACTCCCCCGGCCACTTCGCCCACATCGCGCGCACCGATTCCGAGATCCCTTTCAACAACGTCACTGTCGAGCTACTTCATCCCCAGGGTGAGCCACGAAATATTTGTGAAAAAATAATCGAAGGTCCGGTCAAGAACTGTGGGAGTTCCGGCTCCAGTACCGTTCCCGCAGACTCCCCGCTCAGGGCCTTTGTGCGAGCCACCGGACCGAAGCGACTCTTTGAGACGGAAGAGATTCTTGTCTCGTCTCACGCGGCCCCGGCCCCCATTGAGCAGCACTATAGCGAATCAGCTCCGCTCGCAGCGCGACTGCTAGTGGTAGAGGACAACTCCGAGTTGCGGCTGGACTTGGCCGGAGAGCCATCCAAGTCGCTTCACTCCGGCGAGGTCCTTTGGCTGGAAGCGGGGAAAAAGTGGACGATTGTCACTCCCCTCCCACATAAGCTCGCACGCTTTCTCCTGATCCGGTTCAAGGATAGTGACACAACAAAGACGCCTTAGCGAAAGCAGCGCATCTTCGCATCCACGTGCACGACCAACCTTTCAAGCGCGTCTTTCACAACGTGTTGCAGCGAACCGAACTTAATCGGCAGCGACGCGGTGGAAATTAACCGCCCTTCAGAATCGATTGCATTTTTCGCTTGACCGGCGTCCAAGAATCATGCAATATGGCGTAAGACGACATGTCGTTGGAGGACATATATGGAGGTTAGCGAGCCGGTCCTGCTCATCCTTCTGAGCCTTGCCGAACAACCCCGCCACGGCTATGCGATCCTCCAGGACACCGAGAGGATGAGCGACGGGCGCGTGCGGCTCAGCACCGGTACTTTGTACGGGGCGCTGCGCCGCTTGCTTGAGGATAAGTGGATCGAGCGTTTTAAGGAACAAGACAGCTCGCGCGGCAGGCAGGCTTACCGGCTGACCGCGGCGGGGCGCCGAAACCTGCAAACGGAAGTGGCGCGGTTGAAGCATCTGACCCGCGTCGCCGCTCTGCGTGTGGCACGGAAGGAGACCTAGCCCATGCTTGCATTTTACCGATCACTCCTCCATCTCTATCCCGCCGCTTACCGCTGTGAGTATGGGGACGAGATGATGGAGGTTCTCTCAGAAGTGCAGGCGGTGACTCGCAATAGGAGTGCATTGTCGCGCATCTTGTCGGGAGGGCATGAGGCCGGCGGCTTGTTGTATGGAGCTCTGAGGGAACATTTCCGGAGCATCACCGGTCCCTATGACGGCAGGATGTTGTCGTCCATGTTTTCATCCATGTTTTTATCAAGGAGGTTCACGATGCGATCTGAATTCCGGTTTCCGAAGGCCACGGTAGCGCTGATGACGATCATCCTGGCTGCCGTTATCTTTACCATTGAAAAGGCAAAGGCTATCTCGGCCTCGGTACCTCATGCGAATCTGCCGGTCGGCCCCATTCAGCCGGCGCAAATCACGATTGTGCCCACGCTGCTGGTGGTCTTGATTAGCGCCATTGTGGCTGGAGTATTCGGCTGGGGCATTCTCTTCGCGCTGCGCCGCTCCGGCGTGCACCACCTTGCCGAAATGAATCCTTCCGCCGACGCGCGCTCTGGTAAATGACTGGTGTGATTCTATGAGGCACGGATAATCGAGTTCTTAGAAACAGCTAGGACTTGGCTCTCCACAGACCGACCGTGTTGCCTTCGGGATCCTGCATCCACGCGAAGGTGCCCGTGGGAATGTCCACGGGAGGAACCAGCGTCTTTGCGCCAAGGCTTTTTGCTTTTTCGAGATACGCAGCCACGTCGTCGACGCCCACATAGAAAATGGTGTAGTGCTGTGGCTCGTGTCCCAGCGCCGTGATGTGCCCGGTGATGCCGCCGGCCTCGGCCGCGATCATCGCCGCTGGACCCATCGCTTCAATTTTCCAGTCGAAAAGTTTCTTGTAAAACTCTTGCGTCTTCGCGCTGTCCTTGCATCCAATTTCAAAATGCACGACTGGGTGGGTCATTGGTTCGTCTCCTGTTCGAGGGTCTCCCTGCTTCGGGCTAACAAGTTTCTTGCGTTCCGGCGTCTCCGACTGAGCCAGCGGCTGGACAGCCAGCGAGGCGGCGGCACCGGCAGTCACGTTGATGAAGCTTCGTCTCCGCATCGTTCCCTCCCACCGAGAAATAGCCGGGCGCACTGTACCACATGTCCCGCGAGTCTAGTCCGCAGCGTAGCGGCGAAAGAAGGAGTCGGGCTTCCAGCGCGGCCGCGCTGCCGTGTTGGCGGTGTCGAGGAGAAGGCGGCGGGTGAATTCCTCGTAACTTGCCGCGGCTTGCAGATCGACGGGCTGGTTCACGTCGTCTGATGGAGCGTGGTAACGGTTGGTGAGCCAGTCCTTGAAAATCTTCTGCTCGGGCGTGCCGAGCTCGAAGCCGACATCGCACTTGACCGCGGGAACGCCGTGCCTGATGAAGTTGTACTGATCGCTGCGGATGAACGTGTTGCGGAGCGGTTCGGGATCGGCGATCGGCTTGATGCCCATGGATTGCGCGATGGCAGCGGCGTGCGTGCCGAGGTCGGACTCTTCGAGGCCGCCAATTTTGAGAATTTTCAGCGGGACGATGGGAAGAAACATGTCTACGTTAACGTCGGCGACGATGGATTTCGGCGCGACGGTCGGATGCGTCGCGAAATATTTCGAGCCGAGCAGGCCTTTTTCTTCGGCGGTGACCAGCAGAAAGAGGATTGAACGTTGAATTTTTTCGGGATGCGCTTTAAGACTCGCTGCGATATCCATGGCGAGCGCGCTGCCGGAGCCGTTGTCCATCGCGCCGTTGTAGATGCGATCGCCGTTGATAGGAGCGCCGATGCCGATGTGGTCGATGTGCGCTGAGAGGACCACGAATTCGTTCTTGAGGGCGGGATCGGAGCCGGAGAGTTTGGCGACGATATTGGAGGATTCGACAGCCTTGGTAAGGATGACGGCGTCAGCCTTCAATGAAACGGCCAGGGGAAAGTGTGGAAGCGGCTTGCGGTCTTTTCCGAGGGCGGCGATTTCAGCGAACGTGTGGCCGGAACCCGCGAAAAGTTGCTCGGCGGATGCGGGGTTAAAGGCGACCCCGACTTGCTGCCCAGGGGTTTCGTTGAATTCCCCATCGGCAAGATCCATCGACGGGTGGTTGCGGTTGACGGAAATGCGGGACCAGGGAATGTCCATGGATGCGGGATTAAAAATCGTAACTGTGCCGATGGCGCCGGCAGCGCTCAGAGACTTCCAGCGTTCACCGGCGGTTTGATAGTGCGAAGCGAGAGCCGTGTGAATGTCCGCTGGTGAACCGGCGAGGTAGACGACGATTTTTCCTTTGAGGTCGAGGCCGGCAAGCTCATCGAGATTTTTCTCCGGAATTTTGAGGCCGTAACCGATGAAAACCAGCGGCGCGGAGAGACTGGCGGAATTGCGCGTGGCACGCGAACTGATGAATGCATCGTCGGCGAAGGAGAGCGGCTTTGCCTGGCCGTTGGTGACGAGAGCTAGAGAGGATTTGGATTCATCGACTTCGTATTGATTGAAATGGATGGCTTGATAGAAACCGTTCGTGCCAGCAGGCTCGAGGCCTGCTTTCTCGAACTGCTCGACGGCGTAAGCTTGCGCTTTGCGCAGACCTTCGCTGCCGGTGTCGCGGCCTTCGAGCGAATCGTCAGCAAGAAATTTGACGTGCGACCACCACGAGTTACCGTCGAAATGCGAAGCGGAACCATTCTGCTGCGCCGACGAAATTGCGGCACAGGCAAGGAAAAGAATCGCCGAAAAAATGTTGCGCATGAGATTCGCTCCTGAAATAAATGGAAAGCATAGAGGATAACAAGGGCGCTGCGGAAGAGTCACCCGTTTTGGCACTGAAATAAGACAGATTGCCTCTCGACTTCGCACTGCGATGCCTCAAGGCGCGGCGACCAATGGAAGCTCGATGAAAGTGGCCTGGCCGGGGGCGTGGTAGATGCGCTGGGTGGCTTTGCGATAGTCGGCGGGTTTGGCCCAGAAAATATTGGGGACGAAAGTCTGCGGATTGCGGTCGTAGAGCGGGAACCAGCTCGACTGAACTTGCACCATGATGCGGTGGCCAGGCAGGAACACGTGATTCGCCGTGGGAAGCGCAAAGCGATAAAGCAGCGGCTTGTCCGGGGCGAGGGCTTTGGGAGTTTCAAAACTTTCGCGGTAGCGACCGCGGAAAATGTCTGCAGCAACCATGAGCTGATAGCCGCCCATTTCGGGTTGCGCACCAACTTCGTCAGGATAGACATCAATGAGCTTGACGACCCAGTCGGAGTCTGTGCCGCTGGTGGAAGCGATTAAGTTGGCCATGGGCTGGCCGCTGATTTTCATAGAAGCGCTGAGCGCATCAGAGACGAACACCACGACATCGGGGCGGCCGGACGCTTCGCGCTGGTCATCCACGAGCCACTGAGACCAGGTCAAACCGTTAGAGTAGCCAACAGGTTGACTGGGCCGTGCGCGGAACGGTACAGGCTTGGCGGGGTCGGAGACGTACTCGTCGAATGCCGCTTCGCCCGCTGCGGGTGCGGAGAAGCTCAGCTTTAGCCCCGCGTTGAGATAGAGCGGCGTAGGTTTCACGCTGCAACCGCTGGCGCAGCCCGAAGGCCACGTCTGCAAACGGCGCCAAGCGTTCGTGCCGGTTTCAAACGCGGTGACCGGCGCAACGTCGCTTTTCGGCCCATCATCTTTCAGATAATGGGCCAGGAAAGGCGCGAGAATTCCCCTGCGAAAATAAAGCCCGGTATCGCTCGAGAATTTCAGCGCGCCGAGCGAACTGCCATCATCGATTTCTTGCCCGTGATGCCACGGGCCCATCACCAGAAAAATTTTGTCGTTGCCAGTATCCTTCGGCTTGAGGGCTTTGTAGACAGCGATCGCGCCGTAAATATCTTCCTGATCCCACAAGCTGTCCACCAGCATGGTTGGAACTTTCAGCGGCTGCGCGGCCAGAATCTTGTCCATGGCTTGCTGCTGCCACCAGGAGTCGTAGGCCGGATGCTCGAGAATCTTTCTCCAGAAGCCGACTTGCTCGAGACCGCGGCGGCGGCCAAGTTCACCGGCCGAGCCGGCTTCCAGGTACATGTTGTAGTCGTCGAAGTGACTGGTCCACCAGTGCTCGTCGTTTTTCCGCGTGGCTTCCTGCTCGTAGATGTAAGGCATGTTCAGTTCGCGAAACGCGTTTTTCACCAGCCAGTCGATGGTGTCGTAGGTGTCGGTCGAGTGATCGACCGCGGTGGGATTCAGCGGGCCGCGCAGGGGTCGCGTCATCACGTAGTCGCCCTCGGAGCCATACTTGCCGCGCACGTCCTGGACAACGCGGATGTATCCGCCTTCGAGGATGACTTCGAGAGCATTGTCATAGCCGTGGAGGCTGGGTCCGAGATGCGAGCTGTGCGCGTGAGTAGTGAGACTGTCGGCGTCGTAAGGTGTGCGCGTCAGGAGAATCGGTGCATTCTTGGCGCCTTTTGGCACCAGGATGACCGTGTGCAGCTTCACGCCATCACGCATGGGAATCATGACGTCGCGCCGCACGTAATCGAAGCTATCGGTAACCTGCGTGAACTGCGCTGGCGTTTCGCTGGGCAGCGTGCCAGCCGCAGTGGATGGCGGAGCTTGGGCCAACGAGGGATCGGCGAGCAACAGAGCACCGAGCATCGGTGCGAACAAAGCTAAGGTACGAACGCAGGGGAGCGTCTTCATCAGTGTCCCTCAATGGTGCGTGGAAGGAGCGTGGATTATAACCCGAATTGGTGCACGCGCGACGTTCAGAGCACGCGCCTGCGAACTCGAGAAGGTTGAACACTCTTGCAGTACTAGCGACTTAACGATGTTTACTGCGAATCGATGCAGGAGTAAAATGAATCGAACTGATTGCATTGTGCACCGCTGATAGCCGTTTGACCGAATCCAGTAGCTGAGACTTCCCTCTAGGAGCGACCAAGATGGCCACCGCTACTCTTACCAAGCAAGCCGCAAAGGGAGGCAGCTTCCTGCTGGAATCGCCGCAGCCCAGCGACATATTCACGCCTGCTGATTTGACCGACGATCAAAAGTTGATCGGCCAGACGGCGGAAGAATTTGTCCTCAAGGAAGTCTTCCCTTTCATCAAGGATTTGGAGAACAAGAAGCCCGGATTGATGCCCCAGCTGGTGAAAAAGGGCGGCGAAGTCGGACTGATGGGAGGCGGAGTGCCGGAGGAATTTGGCGGCGCAGGCCTCGACAAGATTGCCACCACGGTGCTGACGGAAAAGCTTTCGCTATATGGCGGCTTTGCGGTAACCCACGGCGCGCACGCCGGCATCGGCACGCTACCGATCGTTTACTTCGGCACGGACGCGCAGAAGAAAAAGTATTTGCCGAAGCTCGCCACTGGCGAGTGGATCGGCGCGTACTGTCTTTCCGAACCGCAAGCCGGGTCCGACGCGCAGAATTCGCTGACGCGCGCGGAACTGAATAAAGAAGGCACCCACTACATCCTCAACGGCCAGAAGATGTGGATCACCAATGGTGGTTTCGCCGACGTTTACATTGTGTTCGCGAAAATTGACGGCGAAAAATTCACCGCCTTTATCGTCGAACGCACTTTTCCGGGCTTCAAGCCTGGCAATGAAGAACACAAGATGGGCATCCACGGCAGCTCGACGACGCCGATCTTCCTGGAAAACTGCAGAGTGCCCAAGGAAAACCTGCTGCACGAAATCGGCCGTGGCCACATCGTGGCCTTCAACATTCTGAATGCCGGAAGATTCACCCTCGGCGCTTCCTGCGTGGGCGGCTCGAAGCACGTCCTGATGACCTCCTCGAAATACGCGAAAGAGCGCAAAGCGTTTGGAAAGCAGATCGGCGACTTCGGCTTGATGAAAGAAAAACTGGCCGAGATGGCCATCCAGATTTTTGCGGTGGAATCAATGGTGTACCGCTCGGCGGGCAACATCGAAGCGGCCATGGCCGCGGCTTCCGGCTCCGGCGACAAAATTCAGAACTCCATGAAAGTCCTCGAGGAATACGCCATCGAGAGCTCCATCGCCAAGGTTTACGGCAGTGAAATGCTCGATTTCGTGGTGGACGAAGGCGTGCAGATCTTCGGCGGCTACGGTTTCCACGAGGAGTATCCAGTGTGCCGCGCGTACCGCGATTCGCGCATCAACCGCATCTTCGAAGGCACCAACGAGATTAACCGCATGCTCATCATCCAGATGCTGATGAAGCGCGCGATGGGCGGGCAACTGCCGCTCATCCCAGCGGCCATGAAGCTGGCCGATGAAATCCTCGCCGGGCCGTCCTTAGAAGAAGCTCCGGAAGGCGTTCTAGCCGACGAATCCCGCGTCGTCGCCAATGTCAAGAAAATGTTCCTGCAAGCGGCCGGCGGCGCCGTCCAGAAATTCCGTGAAAAGCTCGCCGACGAACAGGAACTGATCGGCGCGCTTTCCAACATGGTCATGGAAATCTACGCCATGGAGTCCTGCCTGCTGCGCGGGCAAAAAGCCGCCGCCGCGAAGGGCGAATCTGCATCGCAGACCATGATCGATGCCGCGCGCGTGTTCATCAGCGAGGCCGCCGAGCGCGTCGAGCACGAAGCCAAGCGCGCCATTGCGGCAATTCACGAGGGCGACATGCTCACCACTCAGATGGCCGTCCTGAAGCGTTTCGCCAAGCGTGCACCAGTGGATACCATCGCCCTGCGCCGCCGCGTGGCCGGCGCCGTTCAGGCTCAGGACCGCTATCCGCTCGAAGGCCGCTGAGCCCGTTCCGACAGAGCAATCATCGGCTGACTCCCGGATGCCGGGCGTTTAGTCTTCGGTACGTCTACCCGGCGATTTTTTGCCCCCCAGAAGCGCCTCCTCCTAAACTGAAAGTAAGCCACGAATCACGACGGAACACCGAAGGAGCAGCGTGGGATGCCCCGGAAGTGCCTCATTGTCGCGCTAGTTGTCGTCGCCTTGCACGTTTGCATCGCGCTGACGCTGCGCACCTCCACGCTCGGATCTTTTCTAGCCAACATGCTGCAAAACCTCGCTTGCGGCTTAGCCGTGGTGATGGCCTTTTCGGCGTACCGCCGGGGACACGGCTTGAGCCGCCCTTTCTGGCTGCTGTTCGCCGCGGGCATCGCCATGTGGGGAATCGCAAATTTAGGCTGGATGTACTACGAAGTGGTGCTCCACGGCGAACCTCCGACGGGCTCCTTCGTTCGGTTTCTATTCGGCTTGCAAACCGTACCCTTCGCGATGGCTCTCTTCCTGGACCAGGAAAAGGATTCTCCCCGGCTTGACGCGGAGTCAATTCTCGACTTCATCCAGATTGCCATCGTTTTCTTTTTTATCTTCCTCAGCTTCTATTATCTCCCTGCCCATCACATTAGCGACCGGGAAGCCTTGCTGCGGGAAACCCGCGTGGAAACAGGAGAGAACCTGCTCTTGGTGATTCTCGCTGCCATTCAAGCGCTGCGCGCGCGTCTTCCGCATATCCGCAAACTCTTTGCCGGTCTGTCTTTGTATGTGCTTTTCTACACGTTGTGTGCGGCTCGCGCGGACTATGTGCAGAGCGCCGAGCAGATCCCCGCCGGAACCTTCCTCGACCTGGCTTGGACTCTTCCTCTTCTCGCCGCCGCCATGTGGGCGGCCCGCTGGCAACCTCCGGCTGCCATGGCAATTTCTCCTCAGCGCAAACGAGAAACTTTCACACATCTGATGCTCACCAACGCAACCCTTGCCGTTGCGCCATTGCTCGTTCTCCTGCAGGTTGCACAGTTTGGCTCCGAATGGCGCGTCGTGCGCTTCTCGCTGCTTGCCGTTTCCATTCTCTGCTTCGCCGCGCGCCTCGGGATCAGCCAATTTCATGAAGCAAAAAGCGCCGGCGTCGTGCAGACGCACACGCTGGCCATGGATTCCACCGAGGACGGCATGGCCATCCTCGACAGCAACGGCGCGCATGTCTACGCTAATTCCGCTTTTGCCCGAATGGTGGGATTCCCAAGTGCCCAGGCCGTGCTGGGCAAGACCTGGAGGCAAGTTTACGATTCGCGAGACGTAGCCTTGCTCGAAGCGGAGGTTCGCTATTCCGTTTTGAAAACCGGAAAATGGTCGGGGCAAATCGCGCTCCATCGCGGAGGCGACACCACGTTGCCCGTCGAAATGGCCATAACCGTCATGGGGCAGGGCGGCACCGTTTGTGTGGCCCGCGATATGAGCGATCGGCTTGATGCGGAGCACGCGCGCGCCGAAACTGAAATCAAATACCGCACGCTCATCGAACAAGTCGCAGCCATCAGCTACATCGCGGAACTCGGCGTTCGCGGCCAGTGGTTTTACGTCAGCCCGCAGGTCGAATCGATTTTGGGCTACTCGGCCGATGAATGGCTCTCGACTTCGAGAGACTGGATCAATCACGTTCATCCGGAAGACCACCCCATGGTGCATGCCGCGGAAGAAAGTTGCGAGCGTGGCCAACCCTTCCAGGCCGAATATCGAATCACCCGCAAGAACGGTGAAGTCATTTGGGTGAGCGACTCCGCGGTGGTGCGTGGCAGTGATAGCCATCCCGTGATGGAGGGGCTGATCGTCGATATCACCGACCGGAAGATCCTCGAAGGCCAGTTGCAGCAGGCCCGCAAGATCGAGGCGGTGGGCAGACTCGCCGGAGGCGTCGCGCACGATTTCAATAATCTTCTGACCATTATCAAGGGTTATGTCGAGATGGCCGTGCAGCGCTCTCTGGACCGGCCGGAGTTGCACAGCGACATCCGGCACATCGAAGAAGCTGCCGATCGCGCTGTCACGCTGGTTCGCCAGTTGCTGGCCTTCAGCCGCAAGCAGGTTCTGCAGCCGAAAGTCCTCGACCTGAACACCATCGTCATCAATCTCGACCAGCTCCTGCGCCGGTTGATGCCACAAAACATCGAGATGAAAACATTTGTCTCGAAAGAGGCCGGCACGATCAAGGCTGATCCGGGACAGATCGAACAGGTCATCATGAATCTGGTTGTGAATGCGCGCGACGCCTTGGCCGACGGCGGCCACATCCTCATTGAAACCTGCAACGTTAATCTGGACTCCGCGTATACCCGCGATCATGCGGTGGTCGCTCCGGGGCCATACGTCTTTCTCGCCGTCTCGGACACTGGCATTGGCATGTCGGCCGAAACGGTCGCCCATATCTTCGAGCCTTTTTACACCACCAAGGAAAGCGGCCGTGGCACAGGCCTCGGCCTGTCGACGGTCTACGGCATTGTGAAACAGAGCGACGGCTACGTCTGGGTGTACAGCGAACTCGGAAAGGGCACCACCTTCAAGGTTTATTTACCGCGCGTTACTGATGCCGTCCAGGTTTCGCCACCAGAAACGCCCGCCTCCACCTCGCAAAAGGGCCACGAAACCATCCTGCTTGTCGAAGACGAAGACGATGTGCGTGAGCTGACGCAGATGGTTCTCAGCAAGCGAGGCTACAACGTGATCGAAGCGCATTCGCCGGCGGAAGCGGAGCGCTTGGCAGGTCACGGCGGCCCCGAAATCCACCTTCTGCTGACCGATGTGGTCATGCCGGGCATCAGCGGACGCGAACTGGCCAAGCGGCTGACCGCGCGTTTTCCTCATCTCCGAGTCATGTTTATGTCCGGCTACACCTACAATGTAATCGCGCAAAACGGGACGCTTGAGGAAGGAATCTCTTTCCTGCAAAAACCGTTTACACCCCAACTGCTCATGGAAAAAGTACGCGAGGCCCTGGATCGTCCCGTTTCCGTGAAATAAAAAACGCGCATCGCGACAGCCCTACTGCCTTCCCGCCAGTGAAACCGTCTTCCCCATTGCCGCCGACTGCCTCGCCGCGTCGAGTATTTCCGTCACGATCACGTTCGTCTCCAGCGAAGACTGCCCCTCCGGTTTCAGGCCTCCTAAAACCACTGCTCGCAAATAGGAAACAGAGTCTTCCTTCATCTTCTCCAATGGCTTGGCATCCGTCAGCAGCTCCTCATTCCCCGGCAGCCGCACGCGCACCGCGCCAGGCCCGGCCGTGATGGCATAGCCCTTCTGCCCATACACTTCCATATCTTTTCGCGAGAACGGCCAGTTCCAGGAAGCTTGCACAATCGCCTGTGCGTTTGGATACGCTAGGATGATCGTCGCTTCATCATCCACGCGCGGATAAACTTCCGGCTTGATGCGCTGCGTCACGGCAGTCACCGAATCCGGCCTGCGGCCATCCATCAGCCAGGTCGCTAGGTCCGCGCCGTAGCAGCCGAAGTCAAAGAGCGCACCCGCGCCATTTAATTTTGGATCGGTCAGCCACGCAAGAAATTCCGGCCCGACTCCGATTTCTTTCGGTCCCTGATGGCCGTCGTGCACTACAATCTTTCGAATCTCCCCGAACGCTTTTTCGTGCACCAGGTCGTAAGCGGCCTGATTGCTGCGGTACCACGTCGTCTCGTAATTCACCAAGACCTGAATCTTCTCCTCGTGCGACGCTTTCTCAATCGCCCGCGCATCTTCGAGGCTCACCGCCAGCGGCTTTTCCATCATTACGTGCACGCCATACCGCGCGCAGATCTCCACCACGCGCCGATGATCGTACGTATTGGTATACGCCAGCACCGCCTGAGGATGCGTCGCTTTCAGCATCTCCTCCAGGTCGGTATAGAAAAGATTCGGCGCCAAGCCGTACCTTTTTTCAAATTGTGCAACCAGTTTTCCGTCGCCCTCGGCAATTCCGACGACTCGCAGTTCCGGCCTAATTTGAAACTGGTCGAAGAATCCAAATGCATGCCCATGCACCAGGCCCGCAAGCCCCACGCGCAACGGCGCTCCTTCTTTCGGCGCGGGGTTCACCTGTCCGCGGGAATCGGCGCTCGCGCCCGCGAACAGCACGGCGAGCAACAAGAAAAACGCTGTGGACGAAATCCGTCGCATAGTCCTCCTCAAGCCCCTGGCTTTCTCTTTCAGGAAGCAGCTGCCTGGCCCTGGCTTCGACGGCTGGCGCGCAATCGCGTAAAGAGATAGATCGATCCCGCAAGCAGCAACGGCGAAGAATAGAACCCAGGTGCGGGTCGCGAAATGTGAATCGAAGAGGCCGTGCGCCCAAAGATAGTGGCCAGCGTGTGGCCCGTTCCGTTCAGCAGGTGAACGATAGCGTAGAAATAAGCCAGCGGCCGCAGCCACCACGCGTTTCGAAACGCAAACGGCGTCAGCAGTAGCAGAACGATATTTGCAACGATGAGCCCCGTCAGCCAATCACGGAATTTAAACGTCGGCATCGGATACCACTGGTATTGGCTGCGCATCGCCAGAACAGTAGCGTTATAAATCGGCAGAAAACCTGTCAAAGCCTCATCCGCCACGTGCGCGCAAAACGCCAGGCACAGCAACAACCACGCCAGCCCAAAATTGCTTCGCTCGCCGGATTCATGAAATGGTGAATTTTGAATGGGATCCGGGCAAGGCTAGACGGAATCGCCGCAAGCACCGGGTTTCATTCCAAGAGGCCGCAACCGTATTTGGTGATCCTTTGGCGGTAACGTATCCAGACCCGGATCATTCCATAGCGGAACAGCGTTTTATCACCGTTGGAATGTCGAGTGCCGGGCGGCTTTTGATCGTCGCCCACATGGACCGCAACGGGGACATCAGGATTATAAGCGCCCGCAAGACAATGCTGCGCGAACGAAAACATTATGAAGAGAAAAACTGAGAAACGAGAACGTCGCGACGAGCTTCGCCGAGAGTACGACCTGTCTAAATTGAAAGGTGCGGTCCGCGGGAAATATACCGCGCGCTATCGAGCAGGAACAAATCTCGTACTCATCTCACCGGACGTCGCTGCCTATTTCCCTGACGAGCAATCCGTCAATACGGCCTTGCGCACTTTGATTCGCGTCGCGAAGAGGCCCCTCCGCCGCCCGCGCTGAGTGCACCTCAGGAATAAGAAAAAACAAAGTCGAAAGCCCCAGAGCAGAGCTTCGGGGTTGCCCCAGCCCTTAGCTTGTAAGGGTAGGACTTTGACATTGCGCTGTTCCTTCCGCCCCGGGACCTGGACGCAGGGTACTGGCCAATAGGCCGGTGCTGGGAAGGGAACACACGCAGCAAATGCGCGGGACTCCATCTACGGGACTCGGTACGATTTAGGGAAGTTAAGGGATACCCATAGTTCGGAGTCGATCTGTAAGTTTCGACCGGCGAAGGGGCCAACCAGCCACCTCATCCCATTCGCCCCAAGGGTGCCCCTCTGGAGGTGTGAAGTGTTCAATTCTCAGGTGCATCGGAGTCTCTGGCTTGCTTTGGCAGCAACAGCCGTTTTGGCGGCAGGGGGCTGCTCGAAGTCGGCCACGGACGAACCTGCCGCAGCAGCAAAACCAGTGAAACCTGCCGTAGCAGCAAAACCGGCCGTCGTAGCCAAAGCAGCGGAGCCGGCGACAATGATCACCTTGCCGAAAGGCACCGCGATCAGCGCGGCGGCAAGACAAACGCTAGCCACCGACAAGAACAAGGTCGGTGACACCTTTGCCGCCAGCCTCACTGCCCCGATTCAGGTGGACGGAAAGACCGTGATCCCCAAGGGCGCCCAAGTAACCTGCCGCATCGTCAAGGTCAAAAAGAACGAAATAAAGGTCACGCTCGCTTCGGTGCAAATCCACGGGAAATCCTACCCGCTGGACTCCAATTCGATCGTAGGACCGAAGAGCCAGCCCAAAACCGATGCCAAGGATGCGGCTAAGGCCAAGGCCAACAAGGACGTAACTTTTCTCGCTGCCAAGAGTAAGTTGACGTTCAAGCTCGCCAAGCCCGCCACCATCCCGGTGAAAGGGTAACGAGGCATTTGGTTTCGTAGCGCCGGGCTTTGTCCCGGCTTCTGGGGACTCCCCGCGTTCCTCGCGGGGAGAGCCCGGCATCCCATACTTCTAAGTACTCCGTAGCCCCCGAGCCCCAGCCAGCGCTAGCTGACGCCAAGCTGACTGGGTTCGGCGGTTTTTGTTCCATGTAGGGGCGGACTTCAGTCCGTCCCCTCTTCTCCCTCTCTCCGATTGTCATCCCGAGCGGAGGGGAGGGATCTGCTTTCTCGTTCTCGACAAGCACCGTAGGTGCGTCAGAGGTTAGCCCAGTCCGGGAGGACTGGGAAACGTACCCAAAAGAACCCGGAGCGCCGTAGGTGCGCCACCGCCTCTCTTCGTTTTTCAGTCTTCCATTTTCCGCTTTCCCATTTCTAGTTTCTGCCTTCTACCTTCTAGTTTGTCTTTTCGCCTCAGGCCTTTACCGGACCGTAGAACTCGGATTCTTCCGCCCAACAATTGCTGTCCCCACTCGATTGAAGGCCCGCACACCCCCGCTATAGTGCGAACCAGGAGGAGAAGGGCCACAATACAGGACCAACGGTCCCCACTGTAACCCCGGCCAATGCCGAACCATGGGCCGCTCCTTAGATCGCCGCTCTTTAGATCGATGACGAGGACAAAGCCATGATCAAAGTCAAGGCGAGCCAGAAGATCTTTACAGACACGGAGACTGCCACCCTGACTGGCATTGGCCTCGAACGTCTCCGTCATCTCGCGCGCACCCGGCACATCGGCTTTATCGCGCGCGCGGCGGAGGCGGCCGGTAAGCAGGCGGAACAATGGCTGTTTACGCGGTCGGACCTGATGGTCCTGGCGATGCTGTACGTCCGCTGCTAGCACTAGCCTGCGCGAGCTTTTCACTCTTCAGTTTCCAACTCCCATTTCTAGTTTCTGACTTCTAGTTTCTAGTTCGCTTTTCTCCACGCGCCACCGCATTGCACAGCCCGCACGCATAGTACACCCGGCCTTCGGCTCGCGGCACTCGCTCACGTTGTCCCATCCTCGGCAATCGCGTAGAGCGGAGCCCCAGAACGGGAATTGTTGATATGCAGGCCGACAGTTTTCGAGAAAGTGCGGGGAAGGGGTTGCAGGATATGGAAAACAAAAGAATGTGGAAGTGGTTAAACGAAAAGGATTTAGGAAAGATGAAGTAAGAGAGTAGAAATGTACCGATCAACTGGGGAAGAATGGCGGCGGGTTGGAGCGTCAGTTGCAATGGACATGGCAGCAACTGAGGCACTCGCTGTTTGGGATAGCTAGGTTGAATCAAAAGGATGCCGCGAGCGTAGGATGTTGGAGTACCCTAGAAGAAAAGAATGTCCACCTTTGCAGAACGAAAATTGCAACGAAGATCCTGAATTTATTCACTAGCTAGTTTGCCCCAACAGCCAAGCTTTGGTCCGATCGCTGATTGGGCTTTACTTTTTCGCAAAAGAGGGTACAAAGAGAAAGCGAAAGGGAAAACTTAAGATGAATGGTACCGCGACTCGAAGACAGACGCACGCAGATGATTCAAGCTCAAGTGTCGGCCCTTGGTCTCTAAACGCAGTCCACAACTCTGATTGTTACAGCGCGTTGAAAGAGACGCCTTCTGACGTATTTGATGTCGTCGTGACCTCGCCGCCATACTGGGGCCAGCGTGAAGGGCAAGGACTAGGCGGGGAAGCCGACCCCCGAGAGTATGTAAAGGACCTTGTTGTCATACTGGCCGAGGCCATTCGGTGCCTAAAACCTACAGGAACACTCTGGCTCAATATAGGAGACTCGTACAACACGCCAATCAATTGGCGCGAAGAAGATCACCTTTACAGCAGTTTGGGAAAAGACGGAAACGGCCTGCCGCCCACTAACTCCGCCTATACGAAAAAGCGTGGCAGGCGTCGCGCGTTTGTTCAAAAGAATGTGGGGTGGTTGAAGTATGGAAACTTGCTTGCGATTCCTTACCGTATCGTTCTCAGCATGTGTGATTTAGGATTCCTTTTCAGAGGCGAAGTCATCTGGGACAAGTCACGACCCATGCCCGAAGGCCTGTGCAGACGACCACATCGCAAGCACGAAGGTATCTACGTTTTTGCAAAGGAAGAGCGACATTCATTTCAGACGAAGCCACCTGTCGGCTCGGTTTGGAAATTAGTGCAATCGCCGAATCTCACCCCCCATTCATCCACATTTCCACTCGACCTTCCCGTGCAATGTATCAAAGCGGCAGGCATAGAGGGACAGGGACTTATCCTAGACCCATTCATGGGCAGCGGGACAACGGGGAAAGCCGCTCGCATGCTCGGGCACGATTATGTTGGATTTGAGATTGAGCCAGAAACTTGCAAGCTCGCAAAGGAGTACATAGAGTCAAACCGGCAAGAGCGGCTGCCGCTGTTCTGACTACTTTGCCCTTCTCTTCTCGACTTCAGCAATCACATCTAGAGCGAATTGATCCGGCTGTTTCGAGAGGTTGAGCGTAAACACGTGTTTCCCGGACCTAGTCTTGTTTTCGCTCGGAACGCTTCTTGCATTCGCGCTATAGCAGTTATCAAACTCGCCGTGTTCTTCCACGTATTTCCGTTTCTCGCTCGGGTCTTTGGGGGTTCCGAGTTCTCCGCGATTCAATAAGTCACCTGTGGGTGGAGGGAAGGACTTAACGTCAAGAGTCCAAAGCGGAGAAAAGTATCCCTTCTTCATCATCGATCGGCTCGCCGGGACATCATCGCTTACTCTTTCGGCCAAACTCGCCTTGATGTGAGCGCCACCAAAAATCTTCCACTGACCCTTCCCTGCGTCATATCTCAAGGCAACATCTAATTTTGAATTGCCAACCTCCTTACCAAGCCCCATCGCTTCTAACGCAGCAGTTTTTTGGTCGCGACCGATGAGTGCCTGAATCTGAATCCCTCGTGGCGCGAGTACAGGAACATAGAGGTGTTCGACTGAGGATTCCAAGGCCTCGCCCGAAGCCCGTACCCAACTCTGCTTCGGGTCTTGATTCCGATGCTTGGGGAAGATTTCGCAGTAGAGACGATATACAACGTGATGCCATAGGTCACTCGCATTGGCTGCGGGGCAGAGATTCAACAATTCAAGGAATGTCTCGCTGATGACCTCCCGGTTTTTAACTTCGGAGTCAGCTAATACCGTATCGATGCGGATAGCGGCGGCGTTGTAAGCAGCGCCGGAGACGCCGGGAAGTTCAATCTCAACTTTTATCTTGTTTACAGTCGTGAATAGTTTCACGTGCGGAAGTGTAGCCTGGGGGACGCGACAAAATCCAATCTTTGGGCTCTGGGGCGTTGACGGCACGTCGGCCAGCCTCAATCTAGCCGACGGCATTCCCGAAAGACTTCCCCTGCGCCACTGCCTCAGCAAATCCATTTTAAGCAGATTAGTGTGCGGCCGCAGCTTCACGGAGGCCCTCAACCAAGAACACATAGAAGTCAGTCGCCACAGGCTTGGCGCCAAGCTGCCGCATCATCAGTGCGATTTGACCCCGGTGGTAGGTCGAATGGTTCGCCAAATGTTGCATCAGGTGCGCCAAACTGATTTGCGTTCCGCGCAGAGGAAGCATTCTCTGTAAGGATTCGTTGGTCACGCCATTCACGAACTCGGCCTGTTCTTTTTCGACTTCCGCCCACTTTCGCTGCAACGCGGCAACGTTGGGAAATCTCTCCGGATGGAACAATGCGTCCCGTCGCTTTCTCAAATCTGTGGTGAAAGCGACGCTAAGGGCCGGCTCCTTCCAATACGCCAGCCAGCCCCACTCGCCGCCGATAATGTGTACGAGTGTGTCTCGCACGGAGCGAAAGCTGCCGCCCAAATCTCGCGTGAACTGCTCATCGCTGAGCGCAGAGGCCGCCTGCAAAACCCGGTTGTTCGCCCACCGGTCGTATTCATACAGCAGCCGAATGTCGTCCTTATTCATACTGGCGGCCGCCCAAGCCACGCGCCTCGGGAATCTTACCTCGCCCCGTGGCGCCCGGCAAAACCGGAGTCTCTGTGTTGATGTTGCTTTTTCCTCTATCCCTCTTGCGTTATTCCGTACCGGCATCCCTCATCGAACATTTTCCCGGATTCCCATCCAACTCCCGCAAAATGTTTCCACGGCCACCAGTGAACTCTACCCCTTTGTTTTCTTCTCTTTGCAAAATCTTTCGAACAAAACATACGAATTTACTAAATACTAGTACCATAAAAGTAGTTGACTGGTCATGTAATTCGTGGTAGCATGGGTCGTGAACTTTCGACTGCACCCTCGCCGAACCCAACCCTTCTCGGTTGCTCCATTCCCGTTTCGGAAGTCATCCTCCCTCATCCCAGAAACAATCCACTCTTTTGTTTTCAAGCACTTACGAAATGCAAATTTCGCAACCCGTTCGTTTTGCTATTCATACAAAATGCCGGGGGTGCTCCCTTCCCGACCTCCGGACGTTCAGACCGTCAAACCTTTCAACGTCTTTCCGAGTTATCCCCTTTCCTTTCACACCCTTGCGCACTCTTTTGCACTTTTTTGCATTCAGCAAAAACTCAACTCGTTTGCTTTCATGCGGTTCCGAACTCTTTGTCAAAAAACACGGGGTGGGGGGAGGGGCTGCCATGTTGAATAGCCGTAGCGCCGTCTCTGTGAACGGTGCCTGCCTCAATCAGGCCGGGGCCTTAATTCCGATTCTCTGTTCCGACTTTCAACTTTTAACTGTCAACTCTCAACTTGTTCACTCAATCCGGCTTCGTCGGAGGATCGGCGGGCGTCTCAGTCGCCCCTTTTGGCTTGGAGATCGTGGAAAGCGTCTCCACGTTGAATTTCTTGTAATCCCAATACCGCGTCACGATGCTGGCCTTGATCCCTTTCACCAGCAGGAAGCGCACTCCGATGTGCGCCTCCATGTAGGTCGGCAGCCACACCTCGTTGTTCACAAACCCCTGCTCGTAAACAAAGCTGGTGCCCTTCTGCAGATTCGCCAGCAAGCCCCCGGCAATTTTCATGTCGCCGGTGAAATACGCCTCCAGCCGCGCCACGTCGTGTGCTTTTTCGTCGACCCAAACGACACCGGCAAGTTTCTGCGCCAGTTTTTCCACCAGCTTGTGCGGCTTGAACTCCGGATTCGGCTCGAAGTCGAAAACGAGCACGTCCTGCCCGCGAAAGCGCTCCCGCCTCGGATTCACAAATTGGCAAGCGCGCAGGAAAATCTCGATCCCCGGTTCGTCTTCTTTGTCCTTCCCTTCTTCCTTGGCCTTCTCTTCTTTCGCTTCTTTCTTGGCCTGGCGCTTCTGGTGTTCCTCAATGCGTTTCTGGGTCTTCTCGTTTTCTTTTTTCTGTTCCGCGTCGCTCAGTGGCTTGCCGTCCTTTTTCACGAGCGTGGTAATCTCATCCCCGTTGAGATAGAAAAACGTGTACTCGTTGACTTCGTGCTTTTTTGCTTTTCCGTCGCCCTCGAATTCCGTCTCTTCCTCCGATTGCGACCCCGCGTAATTCTCCTTGAGCTTGTCGATGGCCTTCTGGTTGTCGTCAATCTCTTTGAAAAGGGCCTTCAAGTCCGGCAATTTCACTTGCGACTTGATCGGGAAATCAAACACGCGCTCGCCGATCGTTCCATTGATTACCGCGCGCGTCACGATAATGTCGTACTTGTCGCTTCCCCGGTGCAGCTCGATTTTGTACGGCAACTTCACACCGTCAACAGTTCGGTAGTCGTCGTACAGAATTTCTTCCTCCACGCCGCCGACCGTCGCTGCTTCCTTCGCGATCAGGTGCGTCTGCGCATCGAAGAATACTTGCCGCTTCACGCCAGTAGCCGTGGTAACTTCCAGTTGCACCGCATCCTTTCCGCGCACTTGCGCGTGTCCCACAAGGCCCAGCGTGATTTTGCTTTTCTTGAGATTCAGCAGCCTCGAGTTGTAATACTGCGCCGCCGCCTCGAGCTGCATTCCTTCAGGACCAACCAGCGTGCCAAGCTCTCCGGCCGCACTTTGATGCCACGCCGACTTCCCGTTGTACGCCTCGATGACGTTCTTCTCGCCCACCAAGAGTTCCGAATAATAGCGGTTCGGCAACTTTGTATCCAGCGTGTACGTCCCGCTCTTCCCGTCATCTCCCGTAAACGTCCCTTCGAGCGTCAGCGTCTGAATCCTGCCGAGCGCCTTGCCGCCTCCCGCGGCCTTCACATACTGGTCCACAATCTTCCCCTGCTCCTGGCACTTGGCCGGCGAAATCCCACCCAAGAAATAAAGAAACGATATGCCAAGGATCTGCACCAATCGATGACGATGGAAGGAGTTCATGGCGCTCATCTCATAGAACGCAGTTTTGAGGGAAATGTTTCTCCAAAGATGCAACAATTTCACTCCTGCGGTCTTCACTCCGTCCTCGGAGGACGGGCAAAGCGGCGCTGGCCCGCAGGCGGAGTCAGCACCGAAGCAGGGCATCACAAAATGGAGGGTTCAACAATGGCAGGAGGGCAACGCATCGATCCTTACCTGAATTTCCGGTTCCGCGTGGAGATTGCCGGTATTCAGCAAGCCGGTTTCATGGAATGTACCGGCCTGGGATCGCAAATCGAAGTCGTCGAATACCGGGAAGGTGGAGACAACGCCACGGTTCGCAAGCTTCCGGGGAAAGTTATCTATCCGGACATCACCCTGAAATGGGGCATCACCGATTCTCAAGAACTCTACAAGTGGCACTTGGCAGCTATTCAGGGGCAGCTCGTGCGAAAGGATGGTTCAGTTGTGCTGCTCGACGCTCAAGGGCAGGAAAAATTGCGCTGGAATTTTTTCAAAGCCTGGCCGAGCAAGTGGACGGGCCCGACGCTCAATGCCAAAGGCAATGACGTAGCCATCGAAGAGCTAACACTCACTTGCGAGGGGCAGGAACAGGTCCAATAGGTTCAGCCGGGCCCGCGGACTACTTCGCGGACTTCGGCCTCTTTGAATACTTCTCGTAAAGGCGCAGATGCCGGTTGTCCAGCGACGTGAGCTGGCCATGGATGAAAAGGTATTTTACGTCCGTGGTGAGTTCGAGCGGGTCACCGTTCGTGACAATGAGGTTGGCGAGTTTTCCTTGCTCAAGTGTTCCAACCTGATCGTCAAGGCCAAAAATGCGCGCGGGATAAATCGTGACTGCCTTAAGCGCTTCCTCGTATGGCAGGCCGTACGCGACGGCGTTGGCGGCATTTTGTCCCAACCGCCGCGCGAAGGAATTGTCGAAGCTGGCGAACGCAAACTTCACTCCGGCAGCAGCAAGCTCCGCAGGCTGCGAAAGCATACGGTCGTAGGGATCGTCCTCATCAGGCGGAAGCGACAGTGACGGCCGTAGGATTACCGGGATGCCCTTCGAGCGGAGCAGATCCTGAACCTTGTAGGCCTCGGAGCCGCCGGCGAGGATCATTCTTAGCCGCTGCTTGTCGCAAAACTCGACGGCATTGCGGATCTCGCGCGAGCGATCGGCAAAGACCAACAAGGGCAGTTCGCCGCGAACGACCGGAACGAGCGCTTCGAGCTTCAGGTCGCGGTCGAATTTCGCCGGCGAGCTCTTCTCCATGACTTGGGCGTAGTGGCGGGCGCGCTCCAGCCACTCGGTGATTTCATTTACTTGCTTGTCGTACTCCTGCTTGGCGTCAGCGTAAGGTTTTTGCTTGCGCGAAAAAGTGGCGAAGTCGAAAGTTTGCGTCTCGATCTGCGGCCAGTTGAGCACCATCGCCGCGCTTTTCTTGATAAGCATTTCCTCGATGGCCCAGCCCGCCATGTGGATCGCGGAGGCTTGACCGCCGATAATGCTGCCTCCGCCGCCAGAATCGAAGCCGCCGCTGCCGGGAACAGCGAGAACTTCCGTAATGCCCGCGGCGCGCGTGACCGGAATGTGCTCGCTCGAAGGAGACACGGCCGTAGCTGCAACCACGTCCGGGTTGTAATTTCCCGTCTCACTCGAATCGACGGTGGCGCTGACCGCGCCGATTTCGCGCAATCCCATCTGCGTGATTGCGTCGAACAATCCGGGATAAACTTGCAGTCCTTTTGCATCGATCAACTGAGCTCCGGCAGGAATCTCCAAGCCAGCGCCAACAGCCGCAATTTTTCCATCACGAATGATAAGCGTACCGTCGTCGACGGCACTGCCTGCGAGTGTGAATATTTTCGCGTGCGTGATTGCATAGGCGGTTGGCGGCTGAGATTGAGCACCAGCATTCGGAGAGATGAAGAGGTAAAGGAAGTTAATGAAACAAAGGAGGTAAAGGAGACGAGCGCGAGTTGCCGTGAGGTTCACAGTGCACCTCCGGCCAGACGGCCTGCGGCGGGCGGCGCTAGATTCGCCCACACATCAGCTTGTTTTGATTGCGGAGGCTTGGGTTTTTCTTCCAGCTTCTTTTCTTCCGACTTTTTCACTTCGGGTATCTTTTCGGCCGGTTTTTGCCCGGCGGGCGTGGCAGCGTCGGGTTTCTTTTCTTCCAGTTTTTTCTCCGCGGATTTTTTCAGTTTATCCATGAGCGCCTTCTTTTCGTTTTCACGTTCGGAGCGTTCAGCAATGTCGCGCTGGCGGTCGAAGTACACGCGGCCATCGATCAGGGTTTTCTGCACCACGGCGTACGCGCTCAGCGGATCGCGATTGTAAATCGCCAAGTCGGCGTTTTTGCCGACGTCAATCGTGCCCACGCGCTTGTCGATCCCCAGTTGCATCGCGGGATTCAGCGTGACCATTTTGAGCGCTTCGTCGTGCGACAAGCCGCCGAACTTCATGCTCTTGGCAGCTTCCTGATTCAAGTGCGTGGCTTCTTCGGCGCTATCGGAATTGATGGAGACGACCACGCCGCGGCGGGTCATCAGCGCGGCGTTGTACGGAATCGCGTCGTAAGCTTCCACTTTGTAGGCCCACCAATCGGAAAATGTGGAAGCGCCGACTCCGGCAGCGGCGAGTTCATCGGCGATTTTGTAGCCTTCGAGAACGTGCTGAAACGTGCGGACTTTGAAGCCGAACTCTTTGGCCACACGCAGAAGCATCAGGATTTCATCTTCCCGATAGCAGTGCGAATGCACGTAGCGTTTGCCTTCCAGCACTTCGACGAGCGGCTCGAGGCGCAGGTCGCGCCGCGGTGAAATGAGATTCTTTTCACCGCCAGCGAAGCGCTTGTTGTAGTCATCCCACGCTTTCTTATAATCGCGCGCTTCGACAAAGGCCCCGCGAATGGTCTCTTCCACGCCCATGCGCGTGGCAGGATAGCGCCTAGGCTGGCCGGGGACACTGAAGTTCGAACGTTTCACATTTTCGCCGAGGGCGAACTTGATGCCGGGAAGCGCGCCTTCGAAGGGAAGCTTTGCGGCCGGCTGGCCCCAGCGCAGCTTGATGACCAGCGTTTGTCCACCGATGGAGTTAGCGGAGCCATGCAGAATGTTTGCCGAAGTCACGCCGCCCGCGAGATCGCGATAGATGTCGATGTCGTCTGGATTCAAGATTTCCGCCATATTCACCATCGAGGAGACGGAAACGCTGCCCTCATTGATGCTTTCCGCAGCAATGTGCGAATGGCAGTCGATAATGCCCGGTATGACGAATTGCCCTGCGGCGTCGATTACCTGCGCGTCTTTCGGAGCGTTAACGGTCTTGCCCACCTCGGCGATTTTGCCATCCTTAATGAGGATGGAACCGTGCTCGATAGTTCCATGCGAGACAGTAAGGATGGTGGCGTCTCGAATGACGATGGCGGCGGGGGCGTCAGTCGGCGGGCCAGAGACAGCGAGCGGGAGGTAAAGGAAATAAAGGAGGCTTAGGAAGCAAAGGATTCGGAGATTCTGAGCGTGGATGAAGAATCGAGATGAGCTCTTCACTGGGCACCTCCAAGCACGGCCGCTGCAGCATTTGAATTGTTCGTGGGTTTGACGCCGGTGAAATCGAGGGAGAAGCCCTGCACGCTGATGCTGCCCTTCAAGGAAGTTCCGTCGAACGTACCGGAGAAGGTGACGTCCGCCGGCGATCCCTCGATGGGGATGTTGATGGTGAAACTGAACTTGTCCGCGCTTAAGTATCCGCTGATGATCGAGGTGGCGCCTTGCCTGCCGGTAACGGTTCCGTTGATGGTGCCATCTTTCTCCATTGCCAGGTCGGCGGTAGACTCCTCGGGACCACGGTCGGGCGTGGTGTAGGAAAGCTTCCATTTACCACTGATATCCCCTTTCGGCGCATCCTTGGGCTTCTCCGGTTCGCGAACCTCAAATTTGCGGCCGTCGACAAAAACCATTTTGATTTTTGTTTTTTCGTCGAAGAGATCGCCATCGGTGACCACAAGATTGGCGATTTTGCCGTTTTCGATGGAGCCCAGGCGGTCGGCAACACCGAAAATTTCGGCCGCGGAGAGCGTCAGCGCGCGAAGCGCCGCGTCGGGCGAGAGGCCGGCATCAATCGATTTCTTCGCGGCTTTGAGGGCGTCTTTCGGTGCGGTGATGCCGCCGGAATAAAAGGCAAACTTGACGCCAGCTTTGGCCAACGCGGCCGGAGAAGACGGCGCGCGATCGCGGAACCGCAGCGTTCGAAGCGACGGCTTGTCCTCCGGGTCGGCGTCTTTTTCAGCCTCGGGCCACTTGAGGTTCACGAGCACAGGCAGCTTCTTCGCAGCGATTTCCGGCGCGACTTCATAAGCCATTTGACAGCCGTAAATGGCGCTCTTGACATTCCAGCGATCGACAAGCTCTAGGGCGCGGCGGAGCTGCACGGAGTTGTTCGCGGGAATCAAAACGAGCGCGTGATCTTCCAGCGCTTCGGCCAGGGCGGCTTCAGTGCGGTCATAACGGGGCCGCGCTACGCTGCGGGGATTTTTTTCGTAAGTAGCTTGCCCTTTGATGCTCCACTGGGTATCCAGCCAGACTTGATGAATGTAGGCAAGCGAGCCCATGATCGAGCTCGGAAATCCTCCGCCGAATCCCCCAGACGTCTGGAATGTCACAGGAATCGCCACCGGCGACTTCACGACAAGATCACCGGCGCGTTCGCCCGCGAGATCCAGCACCGCCGCCTGGCCCGGGAAAATTCCCCCCTTCGGCGCAGAGACAACGGTGGTAAATCCCCCATTGCGCCACGTCTCGATGCGCTTGTCGCTAAGGCTGACTTCGTCCGCCGCGCTGCGCCATGGCGTGGAGTAGGGCCGGTCCTCGGGACCGCGCGCGCCCTCTGAGGAGCGACGCGGACCGCCTTCGCCGCCAGCAGGAGGGGCGGCGGGAATCCCCACGTCGGTAAAGGCATCAACGAGCCCGGGATAAACGGTAAGTCCTTTGCCATCGATCGCCCACGCTTCTGGAGGAACGGCGACGTCTTTTCCGATAGTCGTGATGAGGCCTCGAGAAATGACAATGGTGGCGTTCTCGATGGGCGGCCCGGAAACGGGGAAAACTTTGGCGCCGCGAATGGCAAAGTATTGCGGCTCGCCGCCCTGCGCGTAGAGAGCCGGCACAACACAAAAGAGGGCAAAAAGAGCCGTGAAGCGGACCGCTGACGCACACCTGAGAAATAGACTGGAACTCATGCAAGACACCTCGCGGAAGCGTTGAAAGGACAACCATCCCCCCGGCAACTGTGACCGTAGAACTAGACGCACGAGGCTAGTGGGAAGTTTCGGGCCAGTCAAGCACTTGCGTCCTTCGGACAAAAAAACCGGGAGGAACGGATGAAGGTCCCGATGAGATTTATGACACGGGGCGAATGGACACTTCCCCCGCAGCTTGCACTTTGAGGTATAACACTGTATATAACTCTCTCCGCTTCGAGCGCTCCATATAAAATTGGTGTGACCGCTCAGCGAAAGGCTGCGGGATTTGGTGGACAAAATTGTAATCAGCTCCGGAGAACTCACGGATATCCAACCGGAACCGGAGCAAGCCGTCCGCCTTGAGCCGAAGCTGCCGCCTGCGATCCCGTTATGGGGACGGCTTGTGCCGATCCTTCTGGTTCCCGTTCTGCCGCTGTTGTGCCTCGTCACGATAATTCTCAGAGTGGCACTGCGCGGGCAGCCGCCCCGAACGCGCCATGCTTGGACAGCGTATCTATCGACGCTGTTGATCATCAGTGGAATCCTGACGTCACTGGGCGTGGTGGTCGTATTTTCCCTCGGTCCGTTACCTTCGGTGGTAAGCAGCGGGCTAGCGGAGCTTGACGAGCGGTCAGAGTACCCGCACTTGCCCAAAAACGGCACGATGTCTGGCAGCGACGCTTCCAAGCAACTAAAGAGCCTTGTAGCGGTAGTTTCTCCCGCGGGCCAGTCGCTTTTCGGCAAACGAGAGATTCTTTCGTCGTCGTTTGGCGCTGGCATGCTCTTGCACGCCAATTCGGCGGGCTATTTGTTTGCGACAGCGAGGCACGTGATAAGTACCAACGACTGGAGCGTGGCGAAAAAGCCGCGCGCGCTGGTCTCGCTGGCGTCCGGCGTGTGGTCCGGCGCGGACGTCATCGCCCGGCACCAAAGCCTGGATCTCGCACTAATCTGGCTGCCAAGGCATTCCGGCCAGGGAGAATTTGTGCAGCCGGTGGCCGAGGCCAAGGAAGGCGAGGGCATCTTTGTGATTGGCCACCCCGAGGGACTGAAGTTCACTCTCAGCACCGGGATTATTTCCAGATTGCAAGAAAATGTGCTGCAAATGTCGGCCCCCGTGAGTCCTGGAAACAGCGGCGGCCCGGTCTACGATGAGCAAGGGAATCTTGTGGGAGTGGTCAGCTCGACGTTCGACAAGAGCGCCCAGCCCAACGCCGAAAATTTGAATTTTGCGGTCGCGGCCCAGGCTCTGCTTCATGAAATCGGCTGGGAATTCACACCGGAAGGGCGTCAGCGATTTCAAGAGTTCTTACGCGCTGCAAGAAGCCTAGGCAAAGCCAACGAGCATTCCCGGTCCACAGTTCCCGCCCTCTTCCCTGCTTCCCCGGGGTTAAAAACCGATGGCCACAATTAATGTGACGGTGTTTGATTCGACCGAGAACAAGCGTGTACCGGTGGAACTGCCGGACGACGCCCCATGCAACAAGATTGTGGCCGTGCTGGTGCAGAAGCTCCGCCTGCCTACGAATGGGCCCGATGGCGCGCCGCTGAGCTACAAGTTTCATCATAAGAATTCGGGGCGCCAGATCCAGGACTCTCAGACGCTCGCTGAAGCGGGGGTGCGCGATGGAGATATCCTGCGGCTGCAACCGGAAATTACTGCGGGGTAGGTATGAACCCGCCGAACATGGTGACGGTGGGCGCGCAGGATGTCCGCGAGGACCGGTATAGCCGCTTGGGCTTGATTCCCTGGTGGGACCAGAAAAAAATTCGCGAAACCAAAGTGCTGGTCATCGGGGCGGGCGCCCTCGGAAACGAAATCCTGAAAAACTTAGGGTTGCTGGGCTTCCGGGACATCGTGGTCATGGATCTGGACCGCATCGAAGAATCGAACCTCTCGCGGACAGTGCTATTCCGAAGCGAGAACGTCGGCGAGTTTAAGGCCAGCGTCGCGGCGCGTTCCGTGGAAGCGATCAGCGGCGAGAGCAAGGCACGGGCGCTGGTGGGCAACGTAATGCAGGATTGCGGCCTGGGGATCTTTTTATGGAGCGACGTGATCCTAGCAGGCCTGGACAATCGAGAGGCGCGGTTGTGGATCAATCGATGCGCCTGGAAAGTGAGCCGGCCATGGATTGACGGCGCAATTGAGGGCATCAATGGCGTGGCGCGCGTCTTTGTGGCAGGCGCGGCGCCTTGCTATGAGTGCACGCTCGGAGAAACAGATTGGAAACTGTTGGAAAGAAGAATGTCGTGTAATTTGTTGACGCGCGAAAGCAACGTGGAAGGCAAAGTACCGACCACGCCGACGATTTCTTCGATCATCGCGGGAATTCAAGTGCAGGAAGCAGTGAAGCTGATCCACGGGTTGCCGACGCTGGCGGGGCACGGATTTGTGTTTGAGGGTTTGAACCATACTTCTTACCGCGTGGAGTACACGGCAAATGCAGACTGCATGAGCCACTACACGCTTGAGCGCATCACGGAATGTCCGGAACGCGCGAGCCAGTTAACGCTGGAGGCTCTATGGGAGCGGGGAAAACGCGACCTGGGCAGGAAGGAAGTGACCATCGAATTCAGCCGTGACGTCGTGCATAAACTCGTTTGCGCGGAATGCGGTACTGAGGAGGAACGGTTTGCTCCGGTCGGTAGCATCGCCTTTGAAGAAGGAAAATGCCCCAGGGATGGGCAAATGCGCAACGTCGCGGCCATACACAGCTATTCGGGGAACGAAGCGTATGGCGCAAGGACGCTGGACCAATTGGGGTTGCCGCTGTTTGATGTGTTCACTGCGCGGGGCGCGGAGAGCGAGATCGGCTACTTGATCGCCGGCGACCGCGAGGAAATTCTTGGGCCAGATGCCCGGATGCGGCGCAACCGGCGGTTACCGTCGATGCCGAAGTTGTCCGGAGAATCCGGCAGCATGCGCGATCCTGCAACAAGGCGGAGGTCTGCGGCGTGCTGATCGGAAGTGAAGACGGCCACAGCCTGGCAATCGAAGCGTGCATTGCAGGAGCAAACGCCGCCCAAGCCGGCACGCATGTGACGTTCACGCAGGACACTTGGGCGCATATCTACGAGACCAAAGACGCCAAGTATCCCGACGATCGTATTGTGGGTTGGTACCACTCCCATCCCGGCTTCGGCGTGTTTCTCTCCGATCACGATACTTTCATTCACAAGAATTTCTTTTCCTCGCCCTTGCAGGTCGCGTGGGTGTACGACCCCCATAGCGACGAGGAGGGCTGCTTCGGCTGGGTAGGCAAGCGCCTTGAGCGGCTGTCGGAAATCGCCCTCGTTGATCACAAAGGCGGCGAGGGCGCGGGCGAAACAGGGAAACCGGAGCCCCTAGGAAGTTTTGAAGACCTTGAAGGAGAAGATCTGGAAGCGCAAAAGAACGATGGTGACCAGGAGGCGCCGCGCTGGCTACGTATTACTTTCTCCGCACTTTCCTACACCTTAGTGCTGATGATCGGTTTTCTGGTCGCCTTCTATCTTTTCCCCCACATCCTGGTCCTGCCCGTGGACCCGCAAACGGGGCAACCGCTGCTGGACCGGCCCATCGAATTGAGGCCGCGACCGCAAGAGCCTGCGCCAAGCCAGAGCGCACCTGGAAAAGACAAAGGTGCGGCCGAACCGTCGAACAGCGGCAGGGACAAGGAGAAGAATGTCCCCCGACAAAAATAACGAACCTATCAAAATTACGCTGGATGATCTGGCGCGCGTGGAGACAGCCGCGCCTACTGGGCCAGTGGCCCCCTCAGGCAGAGGCCCGGGTGGCGTGAAAGTTTATGGGAGTGTGGGTGAGGCAGCCGACCAGCGCGTGGAAACCCATGAGGAGCGCGGCAACATTCTATTGCAAGCCTGGTTCTACCTGGGCATAGCGGGGCTGCTTGGGGCGATTTTGGGGTGGGCCATCTCCGAGCCGGCTTTCATTGACAATGGCGGACACCGCTGGGGAAATCTGTGGATGCTGCCCATGGTGGTGACGCTGCAATGCGTGGGATTTGCGATTGCCGAAAGTATAGTGGAGCGGTCGGCGAAGAAGGCGGTGGTGCGCGGGCTTCTGGCGTTGCCGCTGGGCGTCGTACTGTCATTTGTCTTCGATTTCGCCGCTGAAATCATGTTCCGCATCGGCGTTTCTATCGCTGCAGAAGCAGGGGCACAGACTTTTCGGAACCCCGCGTTCTGGGTGGCGCGCGGCCTTGCGTGGATGGTATTTGGAGCCGCGGGAGGCGTGGTTTACGGAATCGTTGGGCAATCCTCGAAGAAAACACTTTACGGAGCGCTGGGGGGAGTCATCGGAGCAGGGCTCGGCGGAATGCTATTTGATCCGATCGTGATGATCTCGAAGGGTGGAGCGCCGAGCCGCGCCGTGGGATTTGCGCTGCTCGGAGTCGCGACGGGAGTAGCGATCGGTCTGGTTGAGAGCGCGCTGAAAGATCGCTGGTTGTATGTCACCGCCGGTCCGTTGGCCGGCAAGCAGTTCATTCTATACAAGGCTCGCACACTGATCGGCAGCGACCAGAAATGCGACATTTACTTGTTCAAAGACCCCAATGTTCTGGGGGAGCACGCCATCGTGGAAATTGCAGGAACGAGAGTGCAACTTCGCGCCCTCGGCCCAGCTTACGTTTCGGGACAGCCGGCAAGGGTCCAGGTTTTGCAGAGCGGGAATTCCGTGCAGATCGGGAGATACTCGTTTCGCTATTCGGAAAGGCAGCGTAAGTGAATCCGGTCTGCCCCTATTGCCGGACAGAAATCGGTTCGGCCGCCCGTATTTGGATGTTCGAAGGCGCCGCAGGACGAGCCCAAAATCAGCCTGTCCGGAACGGAATTGAATCAGGCTACCGCGCCCGCTGCTGCGCCCATTCCGGCCGCTCCTGTCCGACGAACGATGCACAGTGGATTCTCGATCCTGCAGCTCTCCGGACCTTCTCAGCCATTGGGAGGACAGAGCGCCGCTTCTCAAGGACCTGCTCCGCCGCCACCGCCGCCACTCGTCGCCGGAACAGGAGCGGCCCCTCCTCCACTGCCGCCAACCCGGGGAGTGTATGCACCGTTGCGGCCACAGGACGTTATTCGAGGCACGGGAACGTCGAAGAGCCGCCAGGTCTACGTTCTGCTGGGCGTTTTTCTGGGGATTTTTGGAGTGCACAATTTCTACGCGGGGTATATACAGAGAGCAGTTTCCCAGCTCTGTCTTACCGTGCTGACCTGTTTTTATGCCGCGGTGGCGACCTGGATCTGGGCGATTGTGGAGATCTGCGTCATCAATAAGGACGGCGACGGAGTCGAGTTCACGTGACGACGGAGGGGCAATGAATTATTTCATCAAGCGGGATCTCCAGGAATACGGGCCGTATACCCTTTCCGAACTCCAGCGCTATGTGGCGTCCGGGAACGTCCTGCTGACCGACCTGTGCCGCAGTGAGGGCTTGAGCGATTGGGTGCCGGTTTCTCAGGTGATTGGGAATATTCCTGTGCCGGTGGCTGCGCCAGCGCCAACCGCTGCGTCTGCGGCAGCCGCGGCCGCAGCTCTGTACCCTGCGCCTCCGTCGCTTCACTGGGCTATCGTCTTGCTGCTTACCATTGTCACGTGCGGGCTATTTCTTTGGATATGGGCCCTCGTCGAGGCCTACTGGGTTAGGAAAGTGCAACCAGAAAGCAAGGGGATGATCTTGTGGGCTTTCGCGGTAGTTCTGAACGTCATATATGTAGGGTTGTCCGTGTCTCAGGACCCTAACCAGAAGGGGCTGGCGGCCCTTTTTTGGCTTGGCGGCTCGATTCTTTGGATTGCCGGCTCCTTCAGCATGAAAAACTCCATCGAAGAACACTACAACACAGCCGAACCCACTGGACTCTCGTTGAGCGGAGTGATGACTTTCTTCTTTAACGTATTTTACTTTCAGTATCACTTTACCCAGATCAATGAGATGCGAAGGAGCCAAGGCCTGATGGCCTGAAAGACATGAACGTCGTAACCAGAATGGGTGCTGTCGCGTGCGCCTCATTGGCTTGCGCCGCAATCCTGCATAGGTTCCCGCCGGAGCAGTATGACTTTTATCCACAATGTCCCATATTCCGGTTTTTGCACGTCTACTGCCCGGGCTGCGGGGCCACTCGCGCATTGGCGGCCCTGCTACATCTGAGAATTGCGGAGGCTCTGCACTACAATGCTCTGGTGGTCATGCTCGTTCCTGTGCTGCTGGCCTACTTCGCGGTTGCTTATTGGAAAGCGCGACGAGAGGAAGTTTTCACCTGGCCGCGCGTTCCGGCCTTAGGGCTGACGGCGTTACTTGTACTGACTGCGGCCTTCGGCGTGTTGCGGAACTTTGCGAGTGGTTCGCTCTAAGGGAATCATGCTTTCACCGCGTATCCGGCGCTTGAAACTCGACTACGACACGTTGATTCAACGGTTTGCGAACTGGCCGCTGATTCAGGTGAGTGGCACGGCGGGAATGCCGCCGGAAGTCTATCGCATCACGTTTCAGATCAAAGGGCTGTACGTCTCGCAAACAGGTGAAATCCAGGAGCGCGACACCCATCAGCTGGAAGTAAATCTTTCTCTGGGCTATCCCCGACGCGCACCGCAATGCCGCATGATGGCGCCGGTGTTCCATCCAAATTTTGACGAAGGAAGTGTATGCATCGGCGACTTCTGGGCGGCCTCGGAAGGCCTGGATGATTTGATTGTCCGCATTGGACGCATGATCGCCTACCAGGAGTACAACAGCAAAAGTCCTCTCAATGGGCTTGCGGCCAAATGGGCTACGCAGCATCCCGAGCTCTTGCCCATCGACTCCCGGAACATCGCACCGCCGACGGACCGTCCGGCACAGGCGAGTCCTGCCCCGCTTCCGGCCCCAGACGCGTCTTCGGAAACCCGCCAGGCCCTCACCGACCTGAAACCCCCAAATCCCTGGAACGAGCGCATCGTCGTCGAGTAACCCGATTGCTTCCTCCTCGCGGCCCTCGGCTGACTAAGTCTCGTGCTATCAATAGACCAACCCACCAAGCCGCGCAACGCTGCTGAGACTCCTCGAAAAAAATAACAATTTCCGGAAACAAAATGCCGGGGTCTGACGTTTCTTCTATTGCATTCCCATAGGAACTGTAGCATATAGATATGGGCATCCCATAGGAGCTACAGGAGAAATCGATGGGCGAGAAAAAGGACGTTTGGCAGGGCACGCTGGCTTTGATGGTCCTGAAGACTTTGCAGGCACTGGGGCCGCTGCATGGGTACGGGATCGCACGCCGCATCGAGCAGACCAGCGGCGACCTACTGGCCGTAAACTACGGAACGCTCTACCCCGCCCTTCTGAAACTGGAGCAGGAGGGCTACATCTCCTCCGAGTGGGGCACCTCCGACAACAATCGCAAAGCCAAGTACTACAAGCTGACACGCGCCGGCCGCAAGCAATTGGAAAAAGAAGCACGCGAATGGGAGCAGACCACCGAAATCCTGGCGCGCTTCCTGGCTCCCGGAAAGGAATCGGCATGAGACGCCTGCGCGCTCTATTCGTCCGTTTGGTCGCGCTCTTCCGCAAAGACCACAACGAGCGCGAAGTTTCCGCCGAGCTGGAGAGCCATCTCCAGATGCACATCGAAGACAATCTCCGCGCGGGCATGAACGCCGCAGAAGCAAAGCGGGAGGCTCTCATGAAGCTTGGCGGCATGGAACAGACCAAGGAGAATTACCGCGACCGGCGCGGGCTTCCGTTCCTTGAAACTCTGTTCCAGGATTTACGATTCGCTGTTCGCATGCTTCTCAAGAATCCCGGCTTCACCGCTGTAGCCGTGCTCACCCTGGCCCTTGGAATCGGCGCCAATACGGCCATTTTCTCCGTCGTCAACGGCGTCATGCTGAAGCCTCTCTCCTATCGTCAGCCCGACCGCCTGGTGTCGCTCTTTCTTCATGGGCGAGGATTGGATCGTGGCGTGATGGGCGCGGCCGATTTCCTGGCTCTCAACGAACGCCAGAAGGTGTTCGAACAGGTCGCCGCCTTTTCGCCATCTTCCATTGGATTCACACTTACGGGCCTCGGTAGTCCTCAAATGATTCCAGGGACGCGCGTCACATCGGACTTCTTTTCCGTTCTTGGTATCCAGCCTGCTCTGGGCCGTTCGTTTCTTGCTGCGGAGGGCCGGCCCGGTGGAAACCTTTCCGTTATTGTAAGTCATCACTTTTGGGAACAGTTCTTGCACGCTGATCCTTCAGCCGTCGGCAGCAGTATCATGCTTGATGGAAGAAGCTACACAGTGATCGGCGTTCTACCATTGGATTTTCACTTTGGCCCGCATAACGAATTGTGGCCCATCCTTCAGTTGCAGCCCCCCAGACAACGCCCGCCGTACTGGTTACTGACCGTTGGCCGCCTGAAGCCAGGCATTTCAGAAACGCAGGCCGCCGCGGACGCCTCCCTCATCGCAAAGCAGGTTCGCGAACAATTCCCTCTTTCGGACGACACGAGCACTATCGTTGTGCCTATGAAGGACCTCATGGTCGGAGACTCAAGCGAGGCCCTGCTGGTTCTTCTCGGTGCCGTGGGTTTCGTTCTGTTAATCGCTGTCGTCAATGTCGCCAATTTGCATTTATCACGTTCCGGTTCGCGCGTCCGCGAATTCGCCATCCGTTCCGCGCTCGGCGCGGGCCGCCGCAGATTGATCTGCCAGCTTCTGACGGAGAGCCTTATTTTGGCCGCTTTAGGGGGCGTCCTCGGTCTTGCCGTTGCCTATGGAGGCGTCCGCACCATACTTGCCCTTAGCCCGGATGCGCTCCCCCGGATAGAGGAAATCACTGTTGATGGCCGCGTTCTCGCGTTCACTGCGCTCATTGCGATGGTGACCGGAATTCTATTTGGATTAGTTCCCGCGCTGCGTTCCGCGGGTTCGCCTGTCGGCGATTCGCTCAAGGAAGGAAGTCGTGTAGCAACTTTAGGACGAAGCGCCCGCCGCTTGCACGGTGCGCTGGTCGTGGCCGAATTCGCCCTGGCACTTGTCGTCTTGACCGGAGCTGGCCTGCTGATTCGAACCCTGTCCCAACTGCAATCCGTGAACCCGGGCTTCAATTCCTCTCACCTCGTGACCGCGCTGCTCACTCTGCCGAAAGGGCGCTACGCAAATGCGCCCCAGTTTACTTCGTTTTACGAGCAACTCCTTGAGCGCGTCAAGAATACTCCCGGGGTTGAAGCAGCTAGCATTACCATGAGCCTGCCTCCCAATCTGCTCGAGCTTACAAATCCGTTTCACATCGAAGGCAAGCCTGATGTGCCCGGTCAGCCTGCTCCGGCCGTAGGCGAAATTCCCGTCGGCACGGACTACTTCGCCACTCTTGGAATTCCTCTCTTTCGTGGCCGTCTTTTTTCGGACCAGGATCGCTCCTCTGCCACACACGTCCTTGTCATCAATGAAAATATGGCTCGGAGATATTTCCCGGATCAGGACCCGGTAGGCAGAAGAGTTCAAACTGGTGAGTACGACCCCAAAGGGGACTGGTACACGATTGTCGGCGTCGTCGGCAATGTGAAGTACGAAGGTCTTGGCGAAAAAGATCAACCAACAATGTATGTTCCCTATTTCGATTCCGGCTGGTGCCCGTGGTTTGTCCGAGAAATGTACATCGTCGTCCGTAGTGCGTCCGCTCCGGAAAAGGTTGTTTCCGGTCTTCAATCCGCAGCCTGGTCGCTGGACAATCAGCTTGCGTTAGCTCACGTGCGAACGATGGATCAATTGCTCTACGAATCGGTGGCAGGCTCGCGCTTCCGCGCGGTTCTATTCGGTGTCTTTGCGGCTCTCGCTCTCGTTTTGGCCATGATTGGAATTTACGGAGTAATGGCGTACGCCGTCAGCCAGCGCACGCATGAAATCGGAATCCGCATAGCTTTGGGAGCGCGTCGAACAAACATCTTGCTTACGATTCTGCAGGAAGGCACGCGTCTTGCTCTTCTCGGCGTGGCAATCGGCTTCGTCGCGGCGCTGGCATTGTCGCGAACGCTGGCTGGATTGCTATTTGGCGTCCAGGCCAACGATCCACTGACATTTGCAGCTGTAGCTGCGTTCCTTTTGTCCGTCGCGCTGGCAGCATGCTACCTCCCCGCGCGCCGGGCGACCCGCGTCGACCCCATGGTCGCCCTGCGCTACGAATGATTTTGTAGTGGCCAGTCTTCAGACCGGCCGCTTTTGTGACGCATGGAATGGTATGGTTATGAGGCAATTGCGCGCTTGGCTTGTGCGACTTGGCGGATTCCTCCGCCGGAACCGCCTTGACCGCGATCTCACCGCGGAGATGGAATCCCATCTCCAAATGCACATCGAAGACAATCTCCGCGCCGACATGACCGCCGCAGAAGCACGTCGGCAAGCCTTGATCAAACTCGGAGGTATCGAGCAGACCAAGGAAAACTATCGCGACCGCCGCGGGCTTCCGTTCCTTGAAACTCTGGTGCAGGATTTCCGGTTTGCGGTCCGCGTGCTCCGCAAAAATCCCGGCTTCACTGCTATCGCTGTGCTGACTCTGGCCCTTGGCATCGGAGCGAACACCGCCATTTTCAGTATCGTGAATGGCGTGCTCTTGCAACCGCTGCCCTATCCGCACCCTGAACAACTTGTGGTCGTCGCGCGAACTGCACCCAGGTTCGATCATCCCTTGCCCATTTCCGGGCCGAACTTCCTCGATTGGCGGGCGCGCGCCACGCAATTTCAATCTCTCGCGGGATTCGATGGCCGCGGCTTCACCGTAATGTTCGGTAGCGCGCCTGAGAACATATTGGGCGCGGCTGTTTCACACAATTTTCTATCGGTCCTGGAAGTCGCGCCAATTCTCGTGCGCAATTTCCTTGAACAGGAAGAGCACCCAGGCAATGACCACGTCGCGCTGATTACTCACTCGTTCTGGAAGGAGCGCCTCGGTGCTGACCCGGGATGGGTCGGCCGGACGCTCACCATCAACGGCCAGCCGTTCGTCATTGTAGGCATTCTGCCTGCCAGTTTTCGTTACGTTCTAATGCCCTCCGCGCGGGTTTTCATTCCGCTTAATCTTGAGAAAACCGAGCGAGGCGAAAACTTTATGTCGGTGATCGGCCGTATTAAGCCAGGTGTGTCCTTGCGCCAGGCGCAGAGCGAAATGGACTCCATCGCGCGCGCACTCGAAAAGGAGTACCCCGCCGACGACGCCGAGCAAGGCGCTATCGTAATCCCCATGCTCAGCAGGGTGGGCCGGCAGATTCGCGAGGCCCTTTTGATCATGCTTGCGGCGGTCGGCCTCGTTCTTCTTATCGCTTGTGCGAACGTCGGCAACCTGCTCCTGGCTCAAGGGGTGCGGCGCCGCGGCGAAATTGCCGTGCGCAGGGCCCTCGGGGCCGGTGCGGGCCGGCTGGTGCGGCAGTGCGTGACCGAAAGCGTGTTGCTTGGTTTTCTCGGATGCGCCCTCGGTTTACTTGCCGGCCATTTCGGATTGCAAGCATTCCGGGTTCTTAGTCCAGGCAACGTTCCGCGGCTCGAAGAAGTTCAAATTAATCTTCCCGTTCTTCTGTTTTCGCTCGCCATTTCGATCTCCGCGAGCATTCTTTTTGGCTTGCTTCCCGCTGCGCGGATTTCCCGCGTGAACCTGGCGGACTGCTTGAAGGAAGGAAGTACGCGTGCGACCTCCGGTGCCGAGCGCGGTTTAGTGCGCCAGGCCTTTGTGGTGGCCGAGATCGCGCTGTCTCTCGTATTGCTTGCCGGCGCGGGGCTTGCCGTGCGCAGTTTTATGAATCTGCTCTCCGCCGATCCCGGCTACGATTCGCGAAATCTCCTCACCTTCTACCTGTCGCCCCAAATACGGAAAGCGGCGCAAGCCGAAGATTTCTACCGCCAGGTGCTCGAGCGCATGAGCGCCATTCCCGGAGTGCATTCCGTCGCCATGTCCCGCTCCATCCCTCCAGGCGGCGGAGAGGTTGACGGTCCCGTCATCACCTCTGAACATCCTGACATTGATCCGAACCGCGCTCCGGACATTATCTTCAACCCCATCAGCCCCAATTATTTTAGGACTATGCGCCTTCCCCTGCTTGCGGGCCGCGAATTCTCCAGTGCGGATGTTCACGGCGCGAGACCGGCAGTCATTCTGAATGAAGCCGCTGCGCGCTCGCTTTTTCCCGGCGAGAACGCCGTCGGTCTGAGAGTTAAACTTGGGGCCGACAATCTAGCCGCGTGGTGGACCATCGTCGGCGTGGTCGTCGATGAACGATATTTCGGATGGGACAGCGACCGCACTCCTACCGCGTACCTGCCGGTCTCCCAAATTCTGCAGGACAACTGGCCTGACTACGACGCCGCCATCATCCTGCGCACTAATTCCGAGCCTCTAGCGTTCCTGCCTTCGGTTCGTAGCGTCATGGCCTCGATAGATAACCACATGGCGCTTCTCGGTCCGGAGACGATGGAGCAGCGGCTTGGGCATACTTTTGCTCCCCATCGCTTCAACATGGCGTTGCTTACTGCGTTTGCGAGTTTGGCACTGCTTCTCGCCGCTGTTGGCATCTATGGAGTAATGGCGCAGTTCGTCGCCCAGCGTACGCACGAAATTGGCATACGCATAGCTCTCGGTGCGCGTCCGCTCGAAGTTGTCCGTCTGGTACTCGGCCAAGGCGTACGGCTGGCCTTGCTTGGCTTGGCTGTCGGCATTGTGGTTGCGTCTGCCGCCACGCGGCTGATTCGCTCGCTCCTTTACGGCGTCAGCGCTTCTGATCCCATGACTTTTGTTTTCGTTGCTTCCCTGCTCATTTGTGTGGTTCTGCTGGCGTGTTTGGTTCCTGCTTGGCGCGCCATGCGCGTCGATCCTATCGTCGCGCTGCGTTACGAATAAAGTTGTGCAAACCTGTGATTTCGACCATCGACCCCATCATCACCTTGCGCTACGAGTGAACCTGAAGTCTGTCATTTCGACCGGAGGGACGGCGGTTTTTGGCGTCCCGGAGCGGAGAAATCTCTCTTTAATTTGGTTCGAGCTTCCATTTTCGAATTTCGTTTTTCGAATTTCCCTTTCCAATTTCCATTTTCCGCTTCTATGGTTTTTTCTTCTTGAACAGCCCGCTCAGCGCATTGATGGCATCGGCGGGATTTTGCGTTTGTTGCTGCTTATTGACCCCTGAAGCGGCCCCGCCGGCGCAGCCAAGCTGGGATTCGAGCAGGCTGGCCGCTGTGCCTCCGATGTCAGGGACAAATTTGGGCTCGGCGGTCGTGCCATGAATCTGGAAAGGAATGGTAGCTCCCTTGCACCCGCCCTTGCCTCCGCCGATCGCACCCAGGATGCCCCCGATTCCCGACGCCGGCGCGCCACCCGAAGAAGTGTAAGTTGCGGAGTTCGCCAGCGTGGCAGCCATCTTGAAATCGAGCGCATTCTTGGAATCCACCGTGCCTGCGCCAACGAGCGTGCCGAGCGCCGGAATAACCGCCAGAAAATTCTCGGCTTCAAGGCCACTAGGGGCCATGTGCAATTTGGTGGTGACTTTTTCGATGTCCAGATCCTGGCCGGTTTTCAAGCCCGTCAGCGCGGAAATCGTGGACATCCTCGATCCGAGGTCGAAACCCGCTAGTTTAGCTTTATATAGACCGACGGTGCCTGTGGTGATCAGTTTGTTGGTTGGCCCGGCTATATTCAGGTTTGTGTTGAGCGTGCCTGTGGCCAGCGAAGCGCCCTTCGGAAGATGGATGCCCAGCGCGGGGAGAAAGGCCTCCAGATCGCGTGCCGGCATGTTTTCGCCCTCGACCTTGGCGTTGACGATGGTTTCGTCCTCCGGCGACTGAAACGTTCCGGACAGATGCGCCGCGGCATTCCCGATCTTCATTGTGGTCGGCTCAAGCACGCCGGCATTTTTTCGAAGATTGTATTTGGTATGGAAATCCACGTTGACAGGAACGCCCGCCGGGGAGCCACCGGCGATGAGCAAAGCTTTGGATAGTTTGACGTTTCCATTGCTTTCAGCTTCGCCGTTTTGCGAGGCCAGCGTGCCGTCGAGGTCTACAATGCCTCCGAGTCCCATCGAAGGATCGAGGAAACCGGTCGACGCAAGATTCAGGCCCGTGACGTTGAGTTTGGCATTGAGAGGAGTGAGCGCCGTGTCCGCTTCATCCACCGGGCCGGCCGTGCCATCCAGTTTGAACTTTCCGCCGCTAGGCAGGTCGGCCGTGACGCTAACCGGGAACTTGCTCGTCAGGGAAACGTCGGAAGCCGTCACGTTGACGTGATCGTACGTGCTGCGCTTCTGCGAACTCGTCGAGCCCACGATGATGCTGCCGTCGCTCAGCGTGAGTTTTTTGATGGAAAGTTCTTCGGCGGCGTTTAATGCACTGGAAGGTTTTTCGGCGGGCTTCTTGGCCTGGGACTTCGCCGCAGCTCCGCCGAGCGAAGAATAGTTCCACTGGCCGGCTGCATTGTGCAGCAGCGTCACCCGGGGACTCGCAATCGTGACTCCCGTGACGTTCAACGTCTTCGAGAAAATCAACGGCATGATTTCGACGCCCACATTCAGCGACTTGGCGGTAAGAAAAGGCGAAGAGCTAAATTTCGGGTCATCGCCGATGGAGAGATTTTCCGCGGAGAGCGAGCCGCTGATCAGCGACAGGCTGATATTGCCCAATTGCACTTTGCGCCCCAGCGCCGCCGAAGCTTTTTCTTCGATGATGGGGCGGAACTGATTCACGGGGATCAAGAACGGCGCAACGAGAACCACCACGACCAGCAAACCCACCATGACAAGAACAATCTTCAGTGTTTTTTTCATGACGACCTCCGGCCGGGCATGCGTGGGCGAAAAGTGGTGGGGCGCAGAAATCGTACCACGGATGAGCCCTTGTCCACATTCTCCGCTGGTTAGTTGACATGCGGACGCCTGCTTAGAGGGACAGCGAAGCGGTTATCGAATCAATCCGGTGTTGCGGAATAGGCTATGTCACCTCAGAAACCGTCCAGGTAGTCACTCGCGTGCCCAGCCCGCAGGGCCGCCCGCATGCTGCAGCGCGTCTTCTAACTCACCGCGCTGCCTCTTCAATTCCGCGATTTCCTTTTTCTTATCCTCAATGGCTTTCCGGTGCTCGTTGATTTCTTTCCGGGTAATACTCTCCTTCATTGCCGTTGCCGGATTCGGGTCATACTGTACCAGCCCCACGTTATGCTCGCGCTGCAAAATATCCAGTTCCGTTTGCGCGGTACTGATCTTGTAATCGATGGCGGCAAATTGTTTTCGCCAGTACGCTTCACTCTTCTCATCGCCTTTGTCCCCGCCGCTGGACGGTTCGGTAGCGGCGGCGGTCTCCTCTACACTCTCAGCGGGGGAGTTCCGTCTCAAATCCTCTAGCCGATCTTCCAGGTCGGCTACCCTTTGCTCGGTTTCCGCGACTTCCTCTTCTTTCTCAATTAGGCTTGCACTTATTCCCACAAGCTCTGATGGTTTATTTCTCCGGGACGGCGGCTCAGGATTTGAATATTCCTGTTGTGCCTTGAGTTTCTGATTGCGGCGGAGTAGTTCTGCTTCCTTGCGGACATGCTCTAAATGCTCTTTCTCCTCTGCCAGCGAATTTTCTAATTCCTCTACCTCGCGGCCAAGTTTTTGCTGGCCGGGTTTCGGTTCTTCCGGCCCATATTCAGTCCGCAGTTCCCCCGGAACAATCGCGTTGTGCCTCGCTTGTTCTTCCAACGCGTCAATCTGTTGCAGCAACAGAACGCGCCGCTTCTTCAATACCTCCAGTTGGCCTTCCGACGTGACTCCCTCTGGCTCCTGTTCCAGCGCGACAGCATCGGTCACGCCTTTGCCAGTCTTACGCGCTTCCAAAAGCGCTCTGACATCGGCATCCACCTTGGCGACTTCTTCCCGCACGGATTGAAGCTGTCGGGCATACCATTTCGCGTCCCTAAATCTACTGTAACGGCTTGTCTCCTGAGGAAGCGCGGGCCAGCAGAGGAATAAAGCGACTGACAGTGTGCTGGTCCAGCGGATAAGTCCCGTATGCATAACAAACCTCGCTCTGAATCGTCCGCCCCGCTCTGCCGATTATGAGCAATGGAGCAGCGATTTGCCCATAGTACCAAATATTGATGGGGCGGCAGGGGCACGATACAACTTGTCCCGGCCGGGTCGGGATCATGACCACTCTTCCTGTTTCTAATTTCCAATTTCGAATTTCTAGTTTCGATTCTCCCTCCGCCCCACGCTCGTCATTTGTGCTGGTTGCGGTGCCCCCTCCGCCCTTTTTGCACAGAAGAATCTTTCGATTCTCCTTGACACGTACCTCCGCGAGGAACACCATCATCTCGAAGTTTCGCCGTTTGCGGCGAGACTCCCGCTCGGTAGTCCATGGGCCGTTTCTTGAACAGCTAAGCTCCGCGTCGAGCGCCAAGAGGGCAGTACGTCCTCGTCTTCTTTTTCTACGCTCTTGCGGGACCTAACCTTGTCCGATCCAACGGACTGCACGCCCAAGACCGCAGCGGTTCCACGCCACAACACTCGAGCACGACTCGCCTCAGGCGAGGACCGTTTTTGCTTTTCTCAATGAGGAGAATACGAAATGTCAGAACAAAACAAAGCTATCGTCCGTCGTCTGTTTGATGAACTTTGGAACAAGGGCAATCTGTCGGTGGCAGACCAGCTCTTTACCCCTAACTACACTCATCATGACTCTTCGTCACCCGATTTTGGGCACGGCCCCGAGAGTGAAAGGAAGAGAGCAACCCTCTACCGCACCGCTTTCCCCGACCTCCGCTTGACCATCGAGGACCTCATTGCCGAAGGCGATATCGTCATGGCCCGCTGGTCTTGTCACGGTACCCACAAAGGCGATCTCAACGGCATTGCCCCCACCGAAAAGCCGTTCACCATCTCCGGCGTAACCGTCGCTCGCCTCTTGAACGGCAAGCTGGCGGAAGGCCACGTCAACTGGGACGCTTTGGGCATGATGCAGCAGCTCGGCGTCGTCCCTCAGCTCGCTGCCAAAGCCCAAGCCGCCTCCGCCACCTCCAGCTTCACAAGGTAACCATCCCCACTTTCCCCAATTAACCGGAAGGCCCGACCACACACGTCGGGCCTTTCTACAAATCCGCAGAAATGACGGGGCGGATGGGCGAACCTTCTGTCGCCATGACGAATTTGAGTGGCCCATCTTTCGCGCTACGCGAAAGGCGGGGATTCTGACCTTTCCTCGATAATCTTACGGCGGTAGCCGAAGGAGGTATACATGGAGTGGATCTCAATCAACAAAGCTCAGTCTGAAGATTTGATGCAGTCTCTCCTTTCATCACCGGTGCATTCGTTCGACGAGGGTCTCCAATCAAAGCTACCGGAGAAACACGGCGTATACGCAGTTTCCGTCGGCAGCGGCGAAAACACAAAGTTCCTTTGGGTGGGCATGACCCATAAAAGCAAGCGTGGCCTACGACGCCGTGTATGGGAGGATCATTCTAAGAATCCGACTAACACGAGTGACTTACCGAAAGTACTGTTAAAAGCGCAACCAGCGTGGAAATTGGGTGATGCGAAGCGCTGGATCAGTGAGACCTGCAGGGTTCGTTGGATAGAAGTTGAGCGGGAAGAAGTTCGAGCATTCTTGGAACATTATGCGACCGCCCTACTCCAACCGAGCCCGACCGCTGGATTCCGCTGATTCTTGCTAAGAGGGTGGCGCGGATGCCCCATCCTTTCTGGCTCCCTGTCGGAGAGGGTGGGGATTTTCCCTTCGCAATTTTCTAATTTAAAACGTCTAGTTTCGTTTTACCCCGCCCGCTCCTCTCCTTCGGCCCCAGAGTCCTCTTCCTCCAAAAAAAACGCCTCGACTCCCATTCGTCTCGCCCTCCTCCATGTAGCGGCGACTTCACGTCGCCATTCTTCGGCCAGCAGTAGAATGCCTGCCTAGCCAGCGGCGCAATTGCGTCCCCGAATCTCGAATACAAAAGCCTTACGGCGAAGGTGCAGGATGCGGCTGCCTAATGCAGGGCGATAGATTCATAGGTGGCCCACTCAGTACAAATTCCTTACGCAGCGCATCACCGCTAGGATTTCCCGGCTCATCGGGTATCTCAAACGAAAAAGTGTGACCCAGGTCGTCGCTTATTTTTAGTATGAGCTTTACCGGTAGCGAGGCAAGCACGGGATATTCAAAGAAAGCCCAGCCTCTGACCGTATCTCCTGGTTCTAAGTAATGGTGTGCTATCTCCTTATCTAAAACATTTTCATGCATCACAGCGGCAACCGAGAAATCGGTATCCGCAAACTTGTTAGTCACAAATCCTGCGTTGGCGTTTCCGCTGCCCGTAGGTATTGGGAGTATCAGTGTCCCCGTAAAATTCGCGGGTATCAAGCCACGCCCAAGAATCCAAACCGGAGTACTATTTGTCATCTTGATTCGGCTCAACTCGCCGCCAATTCCGTAGACATTGTATGCGGTTATCATCGTTTTAATCGGCTCTAGGCTCTTGATGCGAATAAGCATCACCACGTCCGCGCTGCGGAGATAACAATTTCTTCCGGATGTACTTAGACCCCAGAACCCTGTCCCGGCAGTGTCTTTTGACGGACCTGGGACCATTAGTTTCACTTCTACTGCCACAGCAAAGGCTGGTGACTCGCTTTTCCCCGCAGGTTTGGCTGGAGATTTTTTCTTGGTTGCGGGTAGACTCTCATCCTTCGGTGGTTCTTTTTTTGCTTGGGTAAGCGAGTTTTCAGTTTTCGGCGGCTCCTTCTTTTCCTCTGGCTCATTCTTGGCCTTTGTAGAAGATGCTTCTCTTTTTTCCGCAGCGTGCATGATGGCCCTGTGTCTAATCCAAAATCCCGAGCCACCAAGAATGAGCGTAGCCGCCACCAAAATCCCCGTAGAAACCAATCCCCGCTGCGGATGGGCTTTCGTCTCTTCCCACGCAAGAATTCGCGCAGTAAGCCATGCTGTGCCCACAAAATAAAGCACCCCGGCAACAATATAATCATCGCCATACATCGCACCTACCCCAAAACCATAAATCAACGTTGAGCCAATACCTGTAACATCCCAACGCCAAAGGCTGCGTGCGATGAAATTGATTGCTTGCCTCATTATTGAGGGCATTATACACGCGGCTCTCACCGTCGGATCCCCACCCCAACAAAATCCTTAAAGAGTTCCCTTTGCAACCATTTGTGCGCCTTTGACTGCCCTGGCTCATGCCGCTACGATGAACGTGAAAGGACAGCGATATGGATATAGAAATGACCCCCGACGAGTTTAGGGATGTCTTGCTGAGAATTGAGGACGAACGCGAGAAGCTGATGACCGAAAATCTGGCGGGTGGCGCACTCTAAGTACTTGTCACTCAATCGATGGATCGGTGGGTGGGGCAGCCGGGTGCCGCAACCCTGCGGTTCTCAGCGTGCGGGTTTTGAATTTGTCCCCGACCGGCAACTATCCTTCAGGTGCTCCGCGCTTACCCCTTCGTCCGCAATCTCATTCTAATTTCCAACTTCTGGCCACTAGTTCGGGCACTAACTACCGAGCGGGCGATTGACAAGCCTAAGCCAGTGTGCTACAAACGAGGCAGGTGGAAAGAGCAATGATGGCAACACCGATGCTACCGCATATTTTGTAGATTTACTCGCCTCCCAGGTATCTCTCCAACTCGCTTGTAAACCGTTGTCTTTTCGTTGCGTCTTGAATTGTTACCGCTAAGCCTCTGAGGGTTTTGAGGATATCATTGTCCACTAGCAACTTTTCCTGTTCTCCATACCAGTACTCGTACGGGCGATTCATTTCATATGAGAGAATAACGAGCAAGGCGCGGAGGTAAGAAAGTGCAAGCTCACAGCCGACGCTGGCCCTCCATTTCTGGAAGTTAGCCCAGCCAATGCCGAGCACATTCTTCGCCTCATTCGGTGTATCGCCCTCACCTCTCAGCTTCTTCAGGAAAGAGTCGCCAGTCTCGTTTAGATCAATGATCCGGGCCATTGCCGTCAAATTGCCCCAGATTTCTTCTTTCCACTGTTCCGTGTAAGACGCCAAAAACGACTCCAGGCAAGCATTCACCAGGCGTTCACCCGTGCGGTTCTTGAAATAGAATCCGCCCGCCGAGTCAAGAAGATGGATGTAGCGGCGCTCAAGATAAACGAGGTAGAAGAGCTGCCTCTTTGCGTATTGTTCTAGCTGGGCGTCTGATTTTTGAGCCCCCTTGGCTGCCTCTTCTCGATACAGCCGGTCGAACTGGAGGATCGCCTCACCGCCAGAGGCAATATGCAAATAGTATCTTGTTGTCAGGCGGTGGCTCTCGCTCAGCATCCTGTTCCACGTCTCGGCCAGTTGCGTGCGGTGACGTTCTTCCGCCTGGCGCCGACCCTCGCGAGCTTTGTCCCATAAGCCCAGGCCGAACGCCAGCAGCGCCAAAACTATCGGTAGAGCAAAATCCTTCAGGGCTTCGTAGGCCCGGGACCAAAACTTTTCACACGCGCTGCGGATAACAGCGTCGCCCAGGGAGACGGTCGATTGGGAAACTCGGTTATTGAGATTCTTCCATTCAACGAGTGCCGTGAGATTCTGGCGGTCATGAGGTCCTAGAGCCTTAAGGTCACCTTGCAACGAGAGGCTCTCTTCCGGATCGAGCTCGGCGGTCAGCACACCGCAAGAAGTCATGTCAGTGCCCGCAATCGCCGGGTGACCCTTCTCCGGTAGATCGCAGTGCTGCGCGCCCTGTTGGTTATGCCAGGCGAGATGTTCGACTGCGAATCCAGGGACATCGAGCTGCTGGAGCCGCACGTTGCGAATCGCCTCCCCCGAGTGATTCTCCAGAGTAAGCCAAAAGCGGATAACTTCCCTGGTTTCTGTTTCCGACTGGGAAAGACCCCCGGCAGCGGCAATCCTACGAGGATTGCTGGCGCCAGTTATAACTGGTTGTACGCCAGGAGACCGCCCCTCTGCCGCCCGGATAGGAATCGGCACCAACCAGACTACGAGAAGTGCCGCCAGCGCTCGAGAGCACCTTTTCATGCGTAGCATCGCCCCTTGGCGTTTCTTGCAAAGGAATATTACTGCGGGGTAAGCCGCCAAGCAACGCCTCGCTTATAAGATGACGGCGGGTGGCTGACCCTCGATCCGCTCGGAAGCTTTTGGGTGCCGCATCCCTTCACGGCTTTGGTGAAGGGTGCGGGTGTTGAACTTGATTTGACCACAGCCTGTCATCCCACCAACCCGCGCTAACTCCCTCCGCCTCAATCTGTTTATGCTGTCCAGGTCAAGTATTTAAGATTTTACGGTACCAATATGTAATATACTTGACTTTCACTAATCCTATGCTATAATAGGATATGGTCGTTCCGTCCCAGCCTCGCCGGGCCCGTAAGTCCTGCGCTATCCGTCTTTTCCGCCCGCCCGTCTTTCCCTTTCGACTTTCAACTGCCAATCGAAGATCCCGCCATGTCTGGACTATCAGACCTTCGCTTTTGTCCTATCATCTTTGTTTTCATATTCTTGCGCACTCTTTTGCACTCACCAAAATCGCAACTCTTTCCTTTTCAATCGTTTCCGCACTCTTTGCCAAAAACCACCCGGGGGGGCCTGTCGGCTATCCCATTCCCATCTCGGCTGCAGATCGGTCACTATAATCATGGGAGACTTGGATCGGAGCATATGGTGGCCACGTCAATGAGTGGAGCACAGACGGGAGCGATCGAGCCGGAGATGGTTCGCATCCCGGAGGGCTGGTTCGGGATGGGCTGCGCAACCGGCCGCGATGATGAGAAGCTGGTGCACCGCGTGTGGGTGGATGCGTTTGAGCTGTCGGCCCATCAGGTGACGAACGCCGAGTATGCGCGATTTCTTGCCGCGACGCGTGGCGCTCCGCCGCCGCATTGGAATGATGCCAATTTCAATGACCCGCGGATGCCGGTTGTGGCCGTATCTTGGCATGAGGCCACGAGTTACTGTGACTGGCTTAGCGGGGCGGCCGGCAAGCGGTACCGTTTGCCTAGCGAAGCCGAGTGGGAACGCGCCGCGCGCGGCGGCGCCGAAGGTTTGCTGTATCCGTGGGGCGATGCGCCTCCGGAAACAGTTCCGGATTACGCGAAGCGTTGGAAACTGGGACCAGAGCCGGTGGGGCTTTATGCGCCGAATGCTTATGGGTTCTACAACATGGGCGAAAACGTCCACGAATGGTGCGCCGACTGGTACGACGACGGCTACTACGCGCATTCACCGGAAAGAAATCCGCCGGGTCCGGTGACCGGCACCCGAAAAGCTTCACGGGGAGGCTCATGGCGTCATCATATTAAGGTTACGCGCACGGCGGCGCGTTCCAGCATTCCGCCGCAGTTTCAATACGCGGATTATGGATTCCGAATCGCCCGCGCATTGACTGGCTGAGAATGCGGCGGCGATTTTGCTTTGTTTGGAACGAGAATTCCGTTTGCCGGCGAGTAACGT
>WNFP01000200.1_pt1 | contig 70356 bp, 52 predicted proteins | sample 5400201 | NCBI WGS metagenome assembly WNFP01 (sample SAMN13153355, study PRJNA577476) | soil metagenome | isolation source: 115 cm saprolite under Madrone tree | place: USA:California | collected 2016-06-14
AAGAAGGGCAGTCGAAGACTACGACTTTGATAGGCTGGAGGTAGAAGCGCAGCAATGCGTGAAGCTGACCAGTACTAATCGCCCGTTCGGCTTAATCATAAAACTTTCTCAAACCGTCTTTGAGGAAGAAGCAGATGCGGCTTGAAAAGAGCCGCAGGCTAGTTACGCCTTTTCTGCACAGTGTTGTTCGACCTGAAGTCGAACTTGTAATGCCAGCCAATTGTCGGTCGTCTTACGGCCGCACATATTTTCTGTTGTCGCACTCGCGATCCTTTGCTCGGGATGAGCTCAGGAATCCGTTCGCGAGTTTCGAGTTTCCGGTGGTCATACCGCGAGGGTCACACCCGTTCCCATCCCGAACACGGAAGTTAAGCCTCGCCGGGCCGATGATACTGCACGGGCAACTGTGTGGGAACGTAGGTCACCGCCTAGCGAAGGAGAAGGGCGCCACCCTTGAGGTGCCGATTGTCCGGACCGCCAAACGGGCCTCCCCCGGGAGGGTTGGTGACTCCCACGAATCTTTTGGCAAAAGTACTATTGACCCCGGCAAATCAGGGGATTAAATTTAGGTGTCTACCCCCCGGGCCCGGTACAACTTCCGCAGAGAGGCATCCAATGGTCACTAAGCTCGCGCCAAACTCTTCCGCAGTTGCCCTACAAGATCGATGGGAACGATTCCGAAGCCACAAACGCATTATTTCCCGAATGAAACTCCTGGTGGAGTGGGAGCACGGCGGAGCCAAGGAACGCGCCAACGCCGTTACAGTTGATGTAAGCCACTCCGGCTGCATGGCTGTAGTTGGGGCGGACCTGCCGCTCCACAAACTCGTTCGGCTGGTGCATCCGGAAACGGGACGCAATGCGGATGCAGAAGTCGTATGGCGCAGCCATGAGGCCTGGGACGCGGGATTCGAACTGGTGCAGCCTGACCCTACGTTCTGGGGCCTGAAATAACGGGCCGCGAGACTGGCTGATTCGAGCCTACCGGGGCCATTTTTCCTTCGGCAAGCTCTTCTGAATTGTTTCAAGATTCTGGAAACCGTCCTTGATGACGGTTTGCCTGACGTTGTCCTTGGTCACCGCCACGGGAGCCAAAAGGGTCGCCGGAATGGTCTTGTTGCCAATCGAGATCGCCGCGATGGTTTTGACCGTATCTCCCTTCGCGTAGGCTACGGCCGCTTCGGCGGCCAGCTTAGCCTGTGAACTGAGTGGTTTGTAGACAGTCATCGTCTGCGTACCATCAAGAATTCGAATGATCGCCGCCAGGTCGGCGTCTTGTCCAGAGACGAAAACCTTTCCCGCAAGTTTGTGGTCTTCGAGCGCCTGGATCGCGCCACCTGCAGTGCCGTCATTCGAAGCGACGACGGCCGTGATGTCTCCCTTGGTGGTTTCGATGGCTGCGGCCATATGGGCGTAGGCTTCCGACGGATCCCAGTCCTTGGTCCAGGTGTCCGAGACGATTTTGATGTCGCTGCGATCCACCATTGGCTTCAGGACTCCCATTTGCGCGTCATGCAGAATTTTCGCGTTGATGTCCGAGGGAGAACCTCCGATCAAGACATAGTTTCCTCTCGGGGCCCGCTCGGAGATGACAAATGCCTGCAAGTAGCCGACTGCGGAAGCGTCCACGCCGATAAAGAAGGTGACGTCCGGATCGCGTACCAGACGTTCGTAACAGACGAGCGGAACGTGTTTGGCCTTCGCGGCGCTAACGATGCGCACCGCCTTGCCCGCATCGTGAGGCACCAGAACCAGGACCTTGACGCCCGACGCCAACAGCTTCTCGGCCTGCTGTAATTGCAGCTCATCGTCGCCCTCAGCCGTTTCCGCAAGTACCTCCGCCCCCAACTCGCCGGCACGCTTTTGAAACCTGTCGAGATCGGTCTGCCAACGTTCGACTTTCAGGGAATCCATCAAAAAGCCGATCTTGAGAGTACCGGGTGAAGCCGGTTTCTCTTGCGCCTGCAAATGAATCGTGGAGAAGAGCAAGACGGCAGCGAGAAGAATCGGCCGCACACTTCCTCGCGTGAGAGCTGACATCGGACTACCTCCAGAGACGTTCGAGGAACCGTAGCACCGCAGCGCAGCCAGCACAACGGCAATGCTATGGAGGACACACAAAGTGTCACGTTAAGGAGCGTGCTACCGTACCGCGAACGATACCCAGGGAATCGGAAGTATTTTCGAACAGCATCGGATCGGAACGCATGAAGGCGAGTATTATCGCGGTCGAATCGGCCCCGCGGCCGCGGGCGCCGAGTCACCTTCCTTGGGTGCGGAGATATTTTGCCGGTCATCCACGGAGAAGAGAAGATAGTTGTTGAACGCATTCATCCGGCGGATGCGCCGGCCCCTCAGGTTCATGTAAATATCCGCGGTCATCGGCAGCCACATGCTTACTTTCTTGTTGTGAAAAGTGACTGGCCCAAACTCGATATCCGCGTGTTCGGCAAACAGCTTTATCTCCGGTATTGGAGCTTGTAAATCCGTCTCGATGCGAACGATTTGGAGTGCACTCTCTTCAATCCACGCCCGGCCCTTGACTGCGATGGGCGTAAGGGGACCGCCGACCGTGCCGCGATGGCCTCTCAAACGGCTCGGTTTCCCCGGCTTTTGAGAAAAGTGAATTTGCCACGCACGGCGGCCTTTCCATTTCCCCATTCCTTCACAACGCATTTCGTAGTCGTCGCGATAGTACGGATGAAAAACGAGGACTGCCGCTGGAAGGCCCGTAGTGGCAATCGAGTCCGGGAAAACATCGAGAGCCCTCGTTCCGTTTCTGTACTCCTCGACGCTGAGGTAACCGGGGCGCATTTCCGAAATGGAGACAACATAGTTGAAACTACGTTTCTCTTCGCTGATCGCGAAACCCCAGTCATTCACGACCTGGTGGTCCAGAAGTTCGGTTGCGGTAATGCGGTCCACGCTTTTCATGAACTCGCGAACATGACTTGCAGCGGCATCGAGAATCTCCTCTAACGGGCAGGCAACGCCAGGCTCGACCGCCGGCTGGAATTCGTCCACATTTCGAGGCAGCCAGCGGGGGAGTTCCGGCTTCAAGAGGGGCAATACCGGAAGATTTGCCGTTTCCCCGGCAGGCGTCGTACTGGTCTCCGGGGCCACAGCTGGTGGCGGCGGGGCGCTCAATCTTTGGAGAAGTTTGTTTGCGATCGCTGCCTGTGCTTGCGGAGGATTGGCGTTCAGGAATGTATGCAAGACTTGCGCTGCCTCCGCCGATTGTTTTTGCGCAATGAGCGACTCCGCCAGCGGCAGCCGGGCGCCGTTTGCAAGATTCTTGCCTAAGTCCAGGCTGCGCTCCGCATGGCCAACCGACTCTGCATAATTCGCCTGACGATAGCAAACTATGGACAGTAACTCATGGCCGCGCCAGGAATTCGGATCGACCTGAAGCGCGCGCTCCAAATATCCCTGTGCGGCCACGTAATCCCCTTGGCGTGCCAGGATGGTCGCAAGAGCTTGCAGCCCCAGAGCGTGCTTGGGATCGAGCGAGACGGTTTTCTCCCAGCTCGATTGGGCGGACGCCAGATTTCCCTGGCGGTCAGCAAGCAATCCCCGGATGTAATTCACTTCCGGATTTCCCGGCGCCAAACGGTATGCGGCATCAAGATGCCTTTGCGCGTCGCCCAATCTGTTCCCTTCGAGAGCTTCGACAGCTTTTGCCAGTTCCTTCCGTAATTTTGGTGAAAGTGTTGGAGATCCCTGGGGTGCGTTCCCCGTGGAACGTCCTACATCTCTTTTTAAAGTGACGTAGGCCTGCTCACTTTCGCTTGCGTGCGTAAAGTTCAGACGCTCCGTGGCCGTTAAGTATCCCGGTGCGGCCACCGTGACGGTGTATTCCCCCGGTCCGATCCCATCAAAAATTGCTTGTCCGCCCATGGTCGTTCCGACGGACAGCGGACATTAACGATCAAGCGTGTAAAGGCGGTTTGTCCTCCGCCAGCCTGTGACGGCGCACCGATTCTCTGGGCGGCTTTGGCTCGTTGAGCCGGAAAGGACAAACTCAGGATGAGTATTTCGATGAGCAGCACGGTAACGCGCCGGCGAGTGGACACAAATACCTCGTTCGTGCGCAGGGCCGTTGTCGAAGATTTGAAGATGGACCCCGGACCCTGGCGGCCAAGTGTAAGGACCACTCGTTGCCGCGAGTGTCTTACAGGGAAGACGCCAGGTCAAGGTCAAACCAGGATGACTCGCGGGCCGGTCGTTGCGGAGCGCCGCGGAAGGAGGAGGCCATGACCGCTGCTTTATTCGGGTGATTTTGCGAAGCCCGCTTTGTAGGTGATCAGTTGATCGAGGTGCGGAGAAATCTGTTCACTGAGATGCGCCACCCAAAGCGCCGCGACGATTCCAGCGAAAACGTCCATGGTGTAGTGCGCGCGCAGGATCAGCACCGTTGCGATTTCGAAAACGACAATCAACACGGCAAGAACCGTCAGCCAATACCGCCGCAGGCGGGACAGCTCGATCGCGCCGAAAACCGCGATGGCGGTATGCCCGGAGAAAAAAAAGTCATTAGCCACGTGATACGTCACCAGGAACGAGGGGAAACCCGGATAGTGCCAGATCATACGGGGCGGCGGCGGGAGCGCGCAGATAGCCTGCATCAGCTGGCGCAGGGTCATGAGCAAGAACAGGCCGAGGAAGGGGCGAATGCTGCCGCCAAAAAGCCAGCGTCCCAGGAGAAACAGCCCGAGTGCGTCGATCAGCGCGGAGCTTACGATGAGAAGCACGTTGGCCGCACCCGTGTTCTGAGCGAAATAGGAATTGGCTCCGGCGGACAGGTTATGGAGCGCGTCGCCAACACCTGATGTAGGGGCGGTCCGCGCGCCAATCAGCGACTGCGTCCAAAACCAGAGCGCCAGGACAATCCCGCTCACAAGAAAACGCAGGAGCAGGCTGCGCCATTGGCTGGAGTTTCCGGCTTCTGTCATTGAGCGCTTTTCATGCCGGCCATTTTCCGCTATGCGTCGAAGGTGCGTTGCGTCATCTCCAGCGCCAATCCGCGTGCCTTCCGCAAATCCAGTTTTCCCGTGCCGAGATAAGGAAGATTCTCAATGCGCACAAACTGGTCCTTACGGGGCCGCCACAGCGCAGGCAGGTCGCTCTTCCCCAGTTTTTCCAAGCATTCTTCCAGCCTGGATTCATCCAGGGTGTGCAGCACGACAAGGCGCTCGCCTTTTTTCTCGTCAGGGACGGCCGTAACGACAAAGGTTTGCTCCGCCGCGCCCGCCAGTTCCTGAAGGAGATCCTCGACCTTGATGTGCGGCACCATTTCGCCGCCAATCTTGCTGAAGCGGCTCAAACGGTCGGTGATTCGAATGAAGCCATCCTCATCCATCCGCGCGACATCTCCGGTGTTGTACCAGCCGTCACGGAGAACCTCGGCGGTCTTTTCCGGCTTGTTGAGGTAGCCGCGCATGATGTTCGGTCCGCGCACGAGCAGCAGGCCCGGCTCATCCACTCCCAATGGCTGCAAAGTGTCCGGGTCCACGATTTTCACCGTGATTCCCGGCAAGGGATGGCCGATGCTGCCGCGCTTGGCCCCCACCTGGCGGAACGAGGCGGCGCGAAAATCAATGGTGTTCACGGTGACGGCCGGTGAACATTCCGTGCAACCGTAGCCTTCGTGCGGACGGATGCCGAACTGATCCTCGAAGGCTTGCGAAATTCGATCGGGCAATTTTTCCGCGCCCGCCATCACGAAGCGCAAACTGCCGAAGTCTTCCGGCGTGCAGCGGCGTGTGTAGGCATTGAGGAACGTCGGTGTAGCCAGCAACATAGTGACGGCGTACTTGTTCACAAGTGCGCCGATCACGCGCGAATCCAGCGGATTGGGATGAAATACGACGCCGATGCCGGTGGCGGCGGGCAGGCAAAGCGTGCCCGTGAAACCGAACGAGTGGAAGAAGGGAAGAATTCCCATGATGCGGTCGTCGGCGTGCAGCATGAACACCTGGTTGAGCTGCTCGACGTTCGACGCAATGTTGTAGTGCGTGAGGATGACGCCTTTTGGGTCGCCGGTCGAGCCGCTGGAAAAAATAATCGTGGCAATGTCGTCGAGCGACGCGATTCGATCGCAGCCAGCAAATTTCGCAATCATCCTTGACGGGAAGAGGCTGGCAGCCAGTGCTGCGGCTGCGCGCTGTCCGAAGCCGGCTTCCTTCGCAACATCTTCAATGAAAATCGTTTCGCCTGGTGGCTGAATCTTGATCTTTTCGAGAAAAACTCGTGCCGTGACAACCGTTTTCAAGTTGCACTGTTGTGCGCACGATGCCAGCGTTTCATTCGATACGGTGTAGTTCAGGTTTACCGGCACTTTGCCGAGCAACATCGCGGCATAATTCACCAGCGCGCCGGGAACCGATGGCGGCAACAGGATGCCAACCATTTCCTGGCCTTGCCATCGCTTTCGCAGTCGCCGTGCGAGCACGATTGCTCCAACCAGCGCCGCAAACCAACTCAGCTTCGGCCTCTGGCCATCCGCCATCGCAAATCGGAAGGGATGCCTTCGCGCCGAGTAGATGAAGGATTCCGGCAGTGTGTGCATCCGCTTCTTGCGGCGCGCGAATGCCTCCGCGCCTAGATCCTGAACCGCGCGCCGGACTTCCTGCGCTGTGGCGGTGGGAGGGAGCGGCTTCCCAAACGTGACTCGCACCGGGTAAGGAATGTGCCGCGGAAATTTCCAAAGGAATCGTCCGCCGGCAAAACTGAAGATCGAGCCCCACACGCCATCCAGGTTCACGGGGATGACGGGCACGTCAACACCCTTGATGATGCGCTCCATGCCGCGGCGGAAGGGCAGCATCTGGCCGATGCGCGTCATCTGCCCTTCCGGAAAAATGCAGACTATTTCGCCGCTCTTCAGCGCCTCCGTGGCCAGCCGCAACGAATGGATCATTTCGCGCGGCCCTTGGTCCGACGCGATGGGAATCACGCCCATGATTTTTGCAAAAGGTTTTACCAGCGGATGATCGTAGGAGCCTCGGAACATAAGGAAGCGAATCGGCCGGCCGATGGACGCGATGAGCAGCACCGCGTCAGCCATGGACACGTGATTGGGCGTCAGCAGCGCTCCGCCACGCGCCGGCACGTTCTCTCGCCCCACGACATCCAGGCGGTACAGCGTGTTCGTGGCAATCCACAGAATCAGCCGAAGCAGGGAATCCGGCAGCAGCCACAGCACGTAGCCGGTCGCCCCAAGCGTCGCAATCGCAGACCAGAAGAAAATCCCTCCCGGGCTGAGATGTGCATAATGCGTGGCGGCGTAATATGCAGCGGAAGCGGCGCCAATGCCCACAAAGGAAAGCCAGTTTGCCGTACCGATAACGACGCCCTTTTTGTTTTCTTCCGGCTGGTGCTGGATCAGCGCGCTAATCGGCACTATAAAAAATCCACCGAAGAAGCCCAGCGCCGCAAGCAGCAGCAGCACGGCGCGGAATGACAAGTCCGGGATCGCCAGGCAGAGGCCGAGGGCAGTCATGCCCAGTGAGCCGAGGGGGATCAATCCGTATTCGATTTTCCCGCCGGAGAGATATCCCGCGAAAAAACTGCCCAAGCCGATTCCAATGGCGATTGCCGCTTGCAGGAAACCGCCTTCCGTCGATCGGATGTGCAGCACGTCTTGCCCATAAATAAAAATGTTGAATTGCAGCAGGCCGGCGACAAAAAAGAAGTACGTGTTGCCCAGTACCGCCAGCCACAGTACCCGATCGCTGCGAATCACCTTCATCGGCGACCATACGTCGATCAGCGAGGTGAGATGGAATCTCTTCGCAGGGTCTGCCGCGGGCACGCGGCTGATCCCAAAGCTCCAGGCCAAACCCGCAATCGTAAAACCGAGTAGCAGGGCCCCCGAATAAATCTCCCGTCCCTGAAAAACTTCAGCGAGAAAAGAACCGCTCACGCTCCCGACGATGATGGCGAGGAAAGTCCCGAGTTCGAGGACGCCGTTGCCCCACGAAAGCCGTTCCTCCGGCAGGAGTTCGGGCAACAATCCATACTTGGACGGTCCAAAAAATGCGCCCTGCGTGCAAACGAGAAAGATCGCCGCCAGCGCCAATTTCAGATTGGGTTCCACGAGGGCTGCCGCGGCGAACAGCATGACGCCTACTTCAAAAGCTTTCGTCCAGATGGTCACGCTGCGCTTACTGAACCGGTCCGCCAGGTATCCGCCCGTGAGCGAAAAGAGAATGAAAGGAGCGGCAAACAGCACTCCGACAAGCAATTCCATTTGATCGCGCTGTGCTCTGTCTTTTTCGACCGCAAGAATGAGGTAGATAACGAGAAATTTCAGCGCATTCTCATTGAACGCGCCCTGGAATTGCGTGGCGATCAGGCTCCAAAAGCCGAACCGCCACTTCTTTTCTGGCTCAGCGATGGAGGAATTTTCGTGGGCCGGCATGCACGCTCACCCAAGCGTTCGGATTAGAACGTAAGTAATCCATTTAGTCTAGCAATCCTGACCATTCCAGAGGGTCGTGCTTCTTTTTCCTGTGCCGAAAACGGGACGCCGATGCGCCGCCGCCGTTCGTTCCAATTCGCGATACGATAGCGTTCGCCAAAGGAGGCGAAATGAACGCGGACCGCGGAACTCAGACGGTTTTGATCACCGGAGCCACCGATGGCTTGGGGAAGGCAGCGGCGCTGCTACTGGCCGGCCGAGGCTACAAGGTATTCGCCGCGGGACGCTCCGCGGAAAAGCGCGCGCAACTCGATGCTCGCGCAAACCAGCAGAAGCTCCCTCTCCAATCTCTGGAGATGGATGTGTGCGACGACATCTCGGTGCGCAACGCTGTTGCTTCCGTCTATCAAAAGGCCGGCGCGATCGACGTGCTCATTAACAATGCCGGTTTTGTCCAGGTCGGTACCGTCGAGGACTTGCGCCTGGAGGACTGGCGGCAGCAATTCGAAACAAATTTTTTCGGTGTGATCCGCGTTACCCAGGCCGTTCTTCCCCGAATGCGTGAACGCCAGAAAGGCCGCATCCTGATGATGAGCTCCGTCTCCGGCTTTGTGACGCCGCCGACGCAAGGCGCCTACAGCGCCTCAAAGCATGCTATCGAGGCGCTCAGCAACGCCTTGCGCCATGAACTGTATCCCTTCGGCATTCACACCATCCTCATCCAGCCGGGCTACATCGTGACCAACATTCAAAGTACAGCCATGGAACTGGCGCAGCCCTATCAGGAAGAATTCGACAATGGCCCCTACGCCAGAATCTATGCGTCCTATCTGGGAAGCGCTTCGAGTATTCGGGCAAAATCGAGGACTACGCCGGAGGACTGCGCGCGCATCATGCTGAAAGCCATGGAAGCGCGGGAGCCAAGAGCGCGTTACGGCGTAACTCCCCTTGCGACATTCGCAAAGCTTGCCAGGTGGCTTCTGACCGATCGTGCCGCCGATCGCCTGATCCGCCGACGATACGGAATCACGCGCGAAAATTAGCGCTCTAGGCGCTCACGGATTCGAAACTTGAAATGAAAGGCTGTTCTCGCGCTGCTCTTGCCACATCTTTGACCATGCCTCATGTACGGGGCTTTCAGCGTAATCCGCCGCGGCTTCGGCGCTCGTGAATTCGATGGCGTACACGCCGCTGAAGTCCTTGATCTGGTTGCGCGAAGTCTTCAGCCACACGTTCTTGATCCCCGGAATTTTTCCAGCCATGTCCTTGATGCCGTTGATCGCTTTCTCCCGGTCGTAATTCGAGACATTGTCTTTGAATTTGTACACCACGACGTGCAGCACCGTCTTTGGCTGGCCAAAGCGGTTTTGTACAGCTGCGCTGCGTGCCCGTAGCGAGCCTGCCGCGATTCCTGCGACGAATATCGCCGCGCCCAGGAAAATCCGTGAAGCGCGTTTCATCCTTGAAGTCATTTCACCCTCCCCAATTGGAACCCTGTCAGTTTAAGTAAGGCCAGCAGGGCGAAGCAAATTTCCGGAACGATCAAAAGCATTCTCTTCCCAAATGGTTTGACGGAAGTGCGGCCGGGCCGTTACGCTCCCAAGCAGACTCATCGAGGGCGGAATGGATTGGTCCGGCGGAGAATCTCAACAGCAGCAGCCTGCTGGGGCGTTGCCCCCGTTTCCACGCATCTGGATTGGCTATCTATTGGGTTTTGCCACGCTGATCGCGGAAATGATTGCGATCTCTCTCGACCCCGAGCTTGTCAAAGAACCCTTGCTTATTCCCCCTTTGTATCTGTTTCTCGCAAATTTCATCTGCCTGGTTTATTGGCTTGTTTGCGTGTACGAATATCATGTTGTCCTCCTACAGGTGACCGCCGGCGCTTATCCGGTTAAGCCGTTGCGTGCGGCCTGGTTTCACCTGATTCCCATTTATGGCCTGTACTGGGTTTTCAAGTGGCCGCGGGAACTGGCGCGCTTTGTAAATAGCCGTCTGCAGGCGCCGCTGATGAGGCCCGATCGAACTGGCTTGCTGGTGTTCGCCGCCTTTGCTGCGTTCCTTGTACTGGACCGCGGCCTTGGCATGATTCTGCTCTTCTGGACAGCCTCGTATCTGTCGCGATGCCTTCGCTATGCGCTTGCAGCCCGACCGGCAACGCCCGGGGGTCCACTGCCTTTTTCTTGAATATTCGCTTTGAGGAGAGTCGATGCAAAAAGGAACGCGTTGGATCTTGTCATTCTGCCTGGTCGCAGTTCTTGCACCCACTGGCCGGACGCAAAGCCCGGATCAAACGAAGCAACTGGCGCACGACATTTTCAAGCAGCTCATTGAGATCAACACCACCGACTCCGTCGGCAACGTCACCACGGCTGCCGAAGCGATGGCCGGGCGTTTGCGGGACGGCGGCTTCACAAACGACGACATCAGAGTTGCCGGTCCAAACGAACGCAAGAAAAATCTCGTCGCCCGCTTTCGCGGCACCGGCAAACGCAAGCCCATCCTTTTCATCGGGCACCTCGACGTCGTCGAAGCGCTCCGCTCGGACTGGACTACCGATCCCTTCGAATTTATCGAGAAAGACGGCTATTTCTATGGGCGCGGCACGGAAGACATGAAGGAAGGCGACGCCATCCTGGTCACCAATTTCATCCGCCTGAAAAAAGAAGGCTATCAGCCCGATCGCGATTTGATTCTCGCGCTGACCGCTGATGAAGAGGGCGGTTCCTCGAACGGTGTGGACTGGCTGCTCAAGGAACATCGCGATTGGGTGGATGCCGAGTACTCGATCAATCTCGACGGCGGCGAATTTGAAAAGGACAAAGACAAGCGCCTGCTCGCAGGAATCCAGGCCAGCGAAAAAGTCTACGTGGACTTTCAGCTCGAATCGCTGAATCCCGGCGGGCACAGTTCCGTCCCCAGCCCGGACAACGCCATCTATCATCTGGCCGGTGCGCTTGCCCGCTTGCAATCGTTTTCATTTCCTCTCGAAATCAACGAAATCACACGGAGCTATTTCGAACGAAACGCCGCGATGGAGAGCGGACAACTTGCGGCAGACATGAAGGCCGTCGCCAAGCAGCCGCCCGATCCGGCCGCTGTCGAACGCCTTTCCGCCGTGCCGTATTTCAATTCGCTGCTGCACACCACCTGTGTCGCCACCATGCTTTCCGGAGGTCATGCGCCAAATGCGCTCCCGCAAACCGCGCGCGCCAACGTCAATTGCCGTATTTTCCCCGGAGAAGATCCCGGTGTGGTTCACAAAACGCTCGAAAAGGTAGCCAACGACCCCAAGGTCAAAGTCACCATCGTTCCGCAACGCGCTCCCGACGGTAAGGTCGTGCCCGTCGTGCCCGTGCCCCCTTCGCCTCTCCTCCCGGAACTGACGCAGGCCATGGAAAAGGTCTTGAGCATTGCCTGGCCCGGTGTTCCTCTCGTTGGCACCATGTCGACCGGCGCCACCGACGGCAAATACACGCGCATCGCCGGCATTCCCACCTACGGCATCTCTTGCATGTTTTTCGACAAAAACGACAATCGCGAGCACGGAAAAGACGAGCGCGTCGGCGTGCAGGATTTTTACGACGGTGTGGAATTCGGCTACAAACTCATGAAAGAACTCTCTTCCCGCCGCTGAGGACCGGGCACAAGGCGCGAAACCTGTCGCACAAAACAAAACGGCCCGGAGAAGCTGTCTTCTCCGGGCCCCAAGAATTGTGTCGGTTGAGCCGGCTAATTACGGTTTGCCGGGCGTGGATTCCGGTCTTTTCGGATCTGCCGGAGTGGCCGCGCTGGCGGCGATTGGTTTCGAAGCCTCGGTGCCATAACGAATCAAATAAGGCATGAACGGAGTGACCTCGAACGGCATCTTTTCCCGTTCCGCCACAGCGCCTACGGGCTTGCTCTTGATAAGATCCAGCCGGTCGTTCCACGGATCCAGTTTCACGCGTCCGCCGATCGGCAGCGCCGCAATCATCTGCGGATTCTGTTTCTGATCGGTCGGCATGGACGATTTAAGATCGCCAATGACCGGCACGCGATCGCCCAGGTGCGGGCTAATCAGGTTAGGAATCTCCTTCTCGCGTCTGGCCAGCGCGTTAAGGAACAGCGCAGCGTTCGCGAGCTGGTTCTTATAGGGCGAATTGGCCAGGATCTGGATGGCCTTCGCATTGGCGGCCTTCTCCTCGTCGGGAGTCCGCGCGAATCCGAAGTGGCGGAATGTTTCCTTGTCATCAATCAGCAATTGATCGAAGAAAGCGTAACTGGAATCAAGGCGATGGCCGAGAATCGCGTGGCTAAGCTCGTGCGCGACGATCGTTGCCAGGCTGGCTTCGTCGGGAAGCACATCGATCAAGCCGCGGCTCAATACAACGGTATGGCCGACGGTGTACGATTCGAGCGTCGTGGTTGTCATTACGCGGCAGCGGACGTCGGGCTCCACGTCAATGTTGTTGGTGACTTCGAGGTTGTTAACGACGGTATCGAGAACCTTGTCCACTTCTCCGCGCGGCGCGATCAGCCCGATGCGCTCCAGCCGATCGATCACGTTATCTTCCGCTTGGCGGTCCCATGAGCGTTGCGCCTGAATCGGAGTAAGGTCATTGGCCGTCTTGGTGTCGTCCTGCACCGGCGTCTCCACCAGGATCTTGCTCAATTCCTGTTCCTGGCTGGCGTGCCCGAGGTTGTAACCCCACAGCCGCGTTTGCGCCTTGAAGTCCAGCTTTTTCGACAAATTGTAATGGACGTCCTTTTCCTCGCTGTACACGAAGGAAGGCACCCACTGGCCCGGCTGAACGTTGGCGCGCCAGCTGTCGAAGTGGAACCACCAGCTGGAGTGCCCGCTGCCGCTGTACGCGCCGTTAAAGCGCACGATGTTGTAATCCTGATCTTCTACCCAGATGCGGCCGAGGAAGCGGCCTTTGCCGCTCTTTTCCTGCGGCGTGACGTCAAACACTAGGCAGCGCACTTCGCCGAGGAATTCCCGGCGCACGTAATCAAACTTATAGTGCTGCTTGTCGAAGCCGTTCGTGTCGATGAAGATCATCTGCAGGAATCCGTCTGGCACAAACTGCAGCGCGAACGAGAAGAAGTTGCCGATCGAACCAAAAATCTTTTTTCCTTTGCCGTTCGTGTCCGTCAGCGAGACCAGTGAAACGCCCTTCGAGAAATCGGCGCGGCCGAGAAAATACCGGTCACCGGCGGGGGCGTAGCCAAGTTCCTTGTCGGGCTTGAGGTTCTGGATGTACGTCTCTACGAGCGGCGAATACTGTTTGATCTGTTGCGTAGCCCGGTTTTCATTGGTGATCACGCGGTCGATTACGTCGTCCATGGTCCGCGGCTGGTCAGCCGGCCTGGGCGCCGCCGTCGTAGCGGCGCTGCTCACACCGCTCACGATCAGGACGAAAATAAATACGGCTGCCTTACGCATTTTCTCTCTCCCCTCAATACGCCAAACGGAATTCAATTCGCACGCGCGCCGGAAAATCCACTGGCTGGCCTTCCCGTTTTGCCGGCTTGAATTTGATCTGCTGCGCTGCGCGAGTTGCTGCTTCATCCAAACCATGGCCGAGACCGCTGACTACCCGGCTCACCTGAACGCTGCCGTTGGCAAGGAATACCATCTCCAGAACAACGTCGCCTTCTATTCTCAGAGTACGCCCTTCCGCGGTGTACTCCGGGCGTGGTTTTTCCAATATGTCAACAGGCGTCGTCGCGCCTTCGCCGCTGACCGCTTTTTTCTTGGGCGCTTCCGTTGCCACCGTCTGGTCCGCGAAGCCGGTGGACTGCAGCGTCCCTCGCTTCGGAGGCGGCGGAGGATTTGCTGTACTGTTGCCGAACCCGGTGCTTGCGACTGTGCCGCGAATTCCCTTATCGCCACCGGTGCCGTTGCCGTATCCGGGTCCACCCGGCAATGCCGGAGAGCCGAGACGATTCACGTTTGTGGCCTTGTTCGGATCGCCCTTACCGGGGATTCCGTTGGGATCGCCGAAGCCGCCGGTCTGCACTTTATTCACTGGAGCCACTACCGTCGCCGGAGCCGCACTTCCTGAAGACATCACGCCGACCTTCACGTCTTCCTTCGGTCGCTTCGGCTGGCTCGTTGGCGTATCGATTTTCACCTGTTCGAATGTCGGATTCAGCTCAACTGGCTTGGCCTCCTGGGTTTTTACCTTTGGTGGCTCGACCTTCGCCGCAAGGAAAACGTGCGTTTGTCTGGGATTGAGTTTTACAGGTTCAGGCACCACCGGTTTTGGCTCCGGCGGCGCAACTTTAGGCTTGATCTTCGGCGGCGGCGGAGGCTCCGGAGCGACCGGAATTAACGTGACCGGCTGCATCAACTCCGTGGGGCGCAAATTCAACGCCGTTCTCATCTGCTCGGGAAAGAGCAGGGGAACCATCATCAAGAAACCAATGATCGCCAGCTGGGCCACCGCGCTCAGTCCGATCCGGTCCCAGCGCCGTTTGCCTTCAGGCAATAATGCCAGCCGTGCCGCTATCGGTTTTGTGCCGATGCTCTTCTTCCATGCCTGGGAATCACCGGAACGGCCACGGTTTGCCTCAAAGCCGACGCCCATCGTCGTCTTGCGTGGTGGATCTGCAATCATGGTAGTCATCCGCGTGCCGCCTCGTGAAATTTCCGGTCCGCAAACAGCAATTTGGATCGGGAACTTCAATATTCCCAGGTCCGCTTGCAGATTGCCAAGTGCGCTAGCAGTACCAGCGTACTGACGAGGCTGAGGGAGTCCGAATAGGACTTTCGTACTAGCGTCGCGAAGTCGCTAATGCTCCCGCGAGCGTATCGCTGCGCACTCACTTCCAACCCGGCGAGGCAGTTTTTCGTTGCGGGCAGGGCGCAACACTCCAGTAGGATACCCCAAACTCGCCTGGGGTTGTGTGTCTCGTTTTGCACACTCTTGACTGGCTCGGGCTTATCATTAGGTACAACATTCTAGTGGGGACTGAGTTTCTTGGGATAGAGTAAATACCTGAAATAAACATGGACAAAGACCCTGAAAGCCGGCCCATCGACGCGAACGCCGCGGACGCTTCCGAGGCGATCAACGACCGCCCGGCTATGCTCGAATCACTTTACGCGCAGGCAAATGCCGCACACTGGATGCTCGCTCCGGGGCAATTCGCAGCTGCCTTGGAGCGTAGCGCACAAAAGGCTTTGGCACCCATAGGGGCGACCACGGAAAGGCTCGAGCAATATCTTCGGGCGTTACATCTTGAGGATTTGGCCCTGGCCACCGCTTGCTCCAGCGGTATAGAAGCCGCCTGGGAGCATTTTATTGCCACCTACCGTACCTACCTGAGGTCCGCGGCGGCCGCCATTCTTCGCTGCAAGCAAGGCTCTGCCGAAGCTTGCGATCTCGCCGATTCCCTTTTTTCCGAGCTATACGGGCTGGCCGATCGAAAAACCGCGGAGCGTTCGCTCTTCCGTTATTTTCACGGCCGTAGCTCATTGAAAACCTGGCTGCGAGCTGTGCTCGCTCAGCGGCACATTGATTCCATCCGTGCGGGCCGGCGCTTCGAGGAGCTGGCCGGGGACGAAACTGGCGACGGACAGGCCAAGACGCTGCCCGGCCCGCAGCTTCAGCCGGGCGATCCGCATCGCGAACGCTACGTCGCCCTATTCACCGGCGCCTTAGAGTCCGCCCTGGAGCTCCTCGAACCACAGGAAAGGGAACGCCTGCGCCTCTATTACGCCGAGGAAAAAACACTTGCCGAGATCGGACGTCTGCTCGGCGAGCACGAATCCAGCGTTTCGCGTCATCTGGACCGTGTTCGGCGCGATTTGCGGCAGTCGGTCGAAGAAATCCTTCGCCACGGTATTGCTACATCGAACGGTTCCGCGCTGCAGCCGGGATTGAGCGACGCGGAGATCGCTCTCTGTTTCGAATACAGCGCCGGCGACACGCCGATTGATTTGGACAAATTGCTGCCGCGCCCAGAATCTCCCGGCCCCTCCGCCGGAAAGAGGACGCCGTGACCTCGCGCTGCAAGAAAACGGCAAAGTTTCGTTCTAAGGATGGAGAAGCCCATGGCGCCTGACGAACGCGATCGCAGTTTTGACAAAGCGCTTGCACGCCACCTGCGCTCCGCCGCCCCTGCGGGCGAACCTGCCGGCCTGTCCGAAATTCCTGCTTCGCACGGTGACGCCTGTCCCGATCCGGAAACGCTCGCGGCATACCACGAACGGAGCCTGTTTTCCGAACAAATGAATTCCTTGAAGGAGCACATCGTCGGTTGTGCCAGCTGCCAGTCGGTCCTCGCGCAGCTCGAAGCCACTGACGAAATCTCTCTTCAAGCTTCTGATCAACAAGAAGTCTCTGGAAAAGTATCCGCGCCGATACTAGCAGCCGGAGCGGCAACTCCCAAAAAGTCGCGCCGCGTCCTTCTTATGAAGGGCGCGCGCTGGCAGTGGCTGGCCCCTGCCGGGGCCCTCGCCGCTGGCCTCCTGGTCTGGATTGCGCTGCACGAAAACCGGTTTTTGGCGCCTCCCAGTCTGAATGAAGTCCGCGTAACGACCAGTCAGGCGCCCGCTGCGACTGCACCGCCGGTTACGAGAGCCGCGCAAGGAGTCTCGCCTGCAGCGAAGGCCGCACCCGCGAAACCTCAATCCCCAGCCGATGAATTTACGGCCGCGAATTCCCGCCACGCATCGGACGCTGCGAAACGAGATGAAAAGCAGGAATATATGGCGCAAGCCTCGCCTTCCCGATCGCTCACCGACAAAGAGGGCCGTTTGCGTAAAGACGCGGAGCGCCGGTCTTCCGACGATTTGCGTAGCGCCGAAGAACAGTTGGATCGCGACGCCAAGGCTGCTGCCGGCGCAAGACAGCAAAGCGCCGAAGTCCAATTACAAACCCAGACAGCGAATACGCAATTACAGAATCAATCCAATGCCAACTCCCAGAAGCTGCCCGGCCCGGCCGCGCTCGGCCAGATGGAAGCGAAGAAAACAAGAGCAGCCTCGGCTGCGCCCGCGCCTCCCCCGGCACCGCAGTCATCAGCAGTTGGGGGCGTGGCCTCCAACTATGACAGCGCCGTTTCTTTGGAAGCCGCTCGTGCTATCTCCAATCCGCGTTTGATTGCCCCACCCAGCTCGACCTTCCTCTGGCGTGCAGGCCGCGGCGGCCTCATCGAGCTCTCCAAAGATAGCGGCTCCTCCTGGCTGCGCCAGGCCAGCGGCGTCCTTTCCGATCTGCTCACCGGCTCCGCTCCCTCCGATCAGGTTTGCTGGATCGTCGGCCGCGGCGGCGCCATTCTTCTGACCACCGATGGTGGCGCTCATTGGAAGAGCATCCATTCGCCGCTCACCGAAGATCTTGGAGGCGTTCGCGCCACTGACGCTCTCCACGCCGCCATCTGGAACGCTCGCGCCACAAAAAGTCTTCAAACCAGCGACGGCGGCCTGACGTGGACGTCCGTGCCCAGCCCCTGAGCGCGGCTTTTCCTCGGTGCTTGCCGTGCAAGAAATTCCGCGCCCTTCGTTCTAAGAGAGAAGGCAAATCTAGTTCGAGGAGAAAGTGATGAGAATCCCGGGAAATTCAGCAAAGTTTCGATGGATTGGGCTGACTTCGGTGATCGCCCTTCTCGCCGCTACCGCCATTCTTTATCCTGCGGCAAACGGCAACAAAGTTTATGCATCGCAGGAAAAGGAATCCGCGCGCCCCAGCGCCGCCGATCAATCGACCAGCCTCAACGACCAGACCGATCTGAACGTCACCGTCTATAATTCCAATATTGCGCTCATTCGCGACGTCCGCAATCTCTCGCTGCCCGCTGGCACGTTTCGCCTGAAATTCATGGACATCGCCGCCACTGTCAATCCCGCCACCGTTCATTTCCGTTCGCTCAACGATCCGGAAAAGCTCGGTGTCATCGAGCAAAATTACGAATACGATCTACTCGAGCCCGCGAAGCTCCTTCACAAGTATGTTGGAAAGGAAGTCACGCTGGTGCGCTCGTACCAGGAAAACGGCACCACCAAGCGCGAGGAAATCAAAGCGACTCTGCTCTCCGACAACAATGGCCCCGTCTGGAAAATTGGCAACGACATCGTCACCGGAATGTATGCCGAGAGCTATCGCTTCCCCGAAGTCCCCGCAAATCTCTACGAGCGCCCCACTTTGTTGATGTCGCTCGAAAATTCCGGCGCAAGAAAGCAGCAGATCGAAGCTTCCTACCTCGCCGGCAATTTGTCCTGGAACGCCGACTACGTTCTGACTGTCGCACGCGACGACAAGAACGCTGATCTCGACGGCTGGGTCACGGTCGTCAACAACAGCGGCACCGCCTTTCACAACGCCCGTCTCCAACTAGTTGCAGGCGAGTTGAATCGTGTTCCGCAAGCGGGCGCCATGCGGGAAATGGACACGGCTGTGCCCGCGAAATCGAGAGCTGCCGCAGCGCAGTTCCAGCAGGAAGCTTTCAGCGAGTACCATCTCTACTCCCTCGGCCGCAAGACCTCCGTCGAGGACAAAGAAACCAAGCAGATCAGCTTGTTGCAAGGTTCCGGCGTTCCCGTCGACAAAATCTTCATGGTCAACGGCCAAAGCTACTACTACCACAACCAGCAGACGCCCGGTGCGCCCCTGAAAGATCCGGTCATGGTCTATTACAAATTCCGGAACGAAGAAAAGAACGGCCTCGGCATTCCGCTTCCTGCCGGCAACGTCCGCGTCTATCAGAAAGATTCAAAAGGCGGCATCCTTTTCGCCGGGGAAGATCGCATTGATCACACGCCGAAAGACGAAGACGTGAACATTCACATCGGCAACGCCTTCGACGTCGTCGCCGAACACAAACAGACCGACTACAAGCGCATTGACGCCCACACCTGGGAAATGGAATTTGAAGTCACTCTGCGCAACCACAAAGACGCGCCCGTCACCGTCCAGGTCAACGAACCCATCGGCGGCGATTGGGAGATGCTCACCTCCACCTACAAATACAAAAAGACCGCAGCTTTCGCCGCCCAATTCATCGTTCCAGTAGCCAAGGACGGCACCTCCGTCCTCAAATACCGCATCCGCGCCCGCTGGTAACCCATCGGGCCACCCGGGAACGTTCTCCGGGCGCACCAAGATCTAAAGGGCGCGGCATGCTGCGCCCTAGCCTGCCCGGGCGCTTGCCGATCTTTTCTTCCTACTGCGGCTGCTTGCTCATGGCCTCGAAGGTTTCCGGTTTTCCATCCGTTCCGTCGTCGCTACTCAGGGATCCCTAGCCCCGGCCTCGCGAAGAGAGATGCAGTTCCGCTTCCGACGGTAGCATCGATTCCCAAGCGCTTTAAGATCGAACACTTCCGCGCTACGTCGTATGTGTTAGAAACAACGGACTTACACAATATTCAAGTCCTTTAGATGCAACATTTAGGAAAAAACACGGGGAGGGTAGCCTAGCCGCCGTCTCCTCAACGAGCCTCGGCCACGAAGATCATCTCCGGCGAGTCATCGCGAATCGGCGTGTGGTCGAAGTCTCCGTATTCCGCCGCAACCTTAAACCCAGATCGCGCCAGGAGGTGCTCGACCTCATACCGGAAGAAATATCTGAGCGGCCAAGCGAACACCAGTTTCTCCTGCCGCCCGCCAGGATGGACCACAGAAAAAATCATCTCCACGTCATTGCGCTGCGCGGCGCGGTGGAACGCCGCCACCCGCTCCGTGATGCGCACCTGTCGCCCATCGGTGGTCCGGTACTCCGTCACCTGCATTTCCCGCATGTGCACCGGATCGTGCATTCGCTGGGCGTCCGTCTGAAACACGTCGAGAACCAGTCGCCCACCCGGGGCAAGATGCTTCCGCACGCACTCCAGGCAATCCACCTGCTGCCGCACTTCGAGCAGGTGTTGCAATGGCCGGAAGGGAATGATGACCAGCCGGAATTTCTCGCCCAGATCGAACCGCGTCATGTCGCCCTGAACGAGCTGAACGCGCTCGCGCGCCTCCACGCGGAGGGCCGCGCGTTTCTTCACGGCCCGCTCCAGCATGCGCTCGGATAGATCAAGCCCGGTGATCCGTTTTCCCGCTTCCGCCAGCGCCATCGTAATCCGCCCCGTGCCGCAACCCAGCTCCAGCACGGGATCGCCGAATTCGCGTGCCGCGTCACGGTAAAACGCCACGTCCTGCACTCGTCCCTTTACAACGGGTGACTCGTCGTAATAATCCGCGATAAACGAATCGTATAACTCTGAACCCATGAAATTTCACCGGCCGATTGTCAACGCTCCGCGGAGGCGAAGCCACAGCGCCTCACCTCGTCAACCTCACGTGCTTCATTCGACCACCGCGTCCGCTTCAATCTCCACCAGCATTTCCGGCGCAATCAGCTTGCTCACTTCCACCATGCTCGTTGCCGGCCGGATTTCGCCGAAAAATTCGCCGTGCGCGCGCCCGACCTTTTCCCACTCCGCGATGTTGGTCACGAAGATGCGCGTCCTTACAACGTCTTTCAAGGTTGCGCCGGCCTTGGCGAGCGCCGCCTCGATGTTCCTGATCGTCTGCACCGTTTGCGCGCGCAAATCGCCTACTCCCACAATTTTTCCGTCCGGCCCCGTCGCCGTCGTTCCCGACACGGTAATCACGTTGCCGACCTTCACCGCCCGCGAATATCCTACAATCGGCTCCCACGGTGCTCCGCTCGAAATATTCTGACGCGTCATTTTGGTCTCTCCTTGTTCGAATCCTAGAAAGAATAATCTAATCGCCTCCCGTTTGGACGCAAGAAAATGGTTGCCGCCGCTAGAGTAGGGGAACTCCTCGGTAAATGCTAAACTGAAGGTCATTCGGCGGAGAAATCGAGACGACTGATGAAGTGCGACAACATCCTCGAAGCGGTTGGCCACACCCCACTTGTGCGCCTCAACCGCATCAATCAGGGATTGAAGCCGCAGATCTACATCAAGGCGGAATTCACCAATCCCGGCGGATCCGTGAAAGATCGCATCGGCGTGAGCATGATTGATGATGCCGAGAAAAAAGGCCTGCTCAAGCCCGGTGGCACCATTATTGAAGGCACTTCCGGCAATACGGGCATGGGCCTGGCGCTCGTCGCTGCGGTTCGCGGTTACAAATGCGTTTTCACGACAACGGACAAGCAATCCAAGGAAAAAGTCGATCTCCTGAAAGCGCTTGGCGCCGAGGTCATCGTCTGTCCTACCGCTGTCGAGCCGGAAGATCCGCGCAGCTACTATTCGGTGGCAAAAAAACTCGCGCGCGAAATTCCGAATTCTTACTACCCGAATCAATACGACAATCAGAGCAATCCTGAAGCGCATTACCGCACCACCGGCCCCGAAATTTGGGAAGACAGCGAGGGCAAGATCACGCATTTCGTTTGCGGGGTGGGCACCGGCGGCACCATCAGCGGCGTCGGAAAATATCTGAAAGAAAAAAATCCTAACGTGAAGATTGTTGCCGTGGATCCCTACGGCTCGCTGTACTACGACTTCGTCAAGACCGGGCAAACCATCAAAGCCAAAACTTACGTCGTCGAGGGCATCGGCGAGGATTTCTTTCCGACGACTATGCATCTGAAAATCCTCGATGACATTCTTCAGGTCAATGACGAAGAATGTTTCGTGGTAGCGCGCCGCCTCGCGAAAATGGAAGGTCTCTTCACCGGTGGCTCCGGCGGCGGCTGCATCTCCGCGACGTTGCGCCTGGCGAAGAATCTGGGGCCGAATGACTTCGTGGTGGCGCTGCTCCCGGACACCGGCACCCGCTATCTCAGCAAGGTCTATAACGATTTGTGGATGCACGAGCGCGGCTACGTGGATGCCGCCACCGCCATCACCGCCGCGGAAGTCGTCAACGCTAAGCACGCCAGTGGCAAGGTGCGCGAGCTGATCATCGCGCGGCCTTACCAGACCGTTTTCCACGCGCTGAAGACCATGCAGGAGCAAGACATTTCGCAGATACCTGTTTTCGAGGAAAGCCTTGTGATCGGCACGATCTACGAAGATCAGATCCTGAATCTCGCCCTGCAGGGCAAGGATCTTCGCAAGCTTGTTGTTCGTGAAGTAATGAGCAAGCCGCTGCCGCAGGTGCCAAGAACCGCGCCCGTCGAGCGCGTCACGCAAATCCTAAGTCACGAGAATCCCGCGGTCTTTGTGGATATGGGAAATGCGCATTTTGAGATCCTCACCAAGTACGATCTCATGAGCACCGTCGCAAGCCTGATGGAACAAAAACGCTGAGCGCTTCCCTCGTGTTGAAATTCTCAACAGACAGGAAACAGGAACAGTGAAGATTCAGGATTTCAATGAGCGGCTGAAAGACTCGATCCTCATCGCTGATGGTGCGATGGGCTCGATGCTACACGAAGCTGTCGGCGCGCAGCGCTGCTTCGACGAACTGAACGCCACCGAGCCGGAAGCGGTGTTCCGTGTTCACCAGGCTTACATCGAAGCGGGCGCGCATATTATTGAGACCAATACGTTTGGCGCGAACCGATTCAAGCTCGCGCCACTCGGCCTGGCCGAGGAAGTCCAGCGGCTCAACAGCCGCGGCGTAAAAATCGCTCGCGAAGCGCGCGAATCGGCTTCGCACGAAGTCTTGATTGCCGGCTCCATCGGCCCGCTGGGCCTCGGCGTGCAATCGCGCCATCCGGCTCCCGAGGAAATCCAGGACATTTTTCACGAACAAGCGCTCGCACTCGAGGAACGCGGCGTGGATTTTTACATTCTCGAAACTTTTTCTTATATCGAAGAATTGCTGCTCGCCATTGACGCGATTCGCTCGTTTTCCGGTTTGCCCGTTATTGCGCAACTTACGTACTCGGAAGAAGGCACGACGTACGGCGACGTGCGCCCTGCCGATGCCGCAGCGCAATTGAAAAACAAGAACGTGCAAGTAATCGGCACGAATTGCACGCTAGGCCCGCAGGCGCTTCTGCCAATTCTTGCCGAGCTGGCCGCGGTGGACGATCTTCGCGTGAGCGGAATGCCCAACGCAGGTTTTCCCAAGCGCGAGGGCGACCGCATCGTTTATCCGAAATCTTCGCCGGAGTATTTCGCGCTTTTCGCGCGCGAAGCCGCTGCACTCGGCGTGCGCATTCTCGGAGGCTGCTGCGGTACGACGCCGGCGCATATTCACGCCATGGCCGAATCCGTGAAGTCGCTTCGGCCGGTGAAATCCCATCCCGCCACGCACTCCGTTGAGACGGTATTAAGACCACCGCCCATCGCCGAGCGTGAGCCGGAAAGCAAATTCTGGAAAAATCTTCAGGCGAAGAAATTCACGGTCTGTGTGGAAATCGATCCGCCAAAAGGTCTTTCACTGGATCGCATTTACGAACAGGTCGACAAAGTCATGGCGTCCAAAAAAGTGGACGCTATCGACATCAACAGCGGAGCCATGGCCCGTGTCGGCATGGATGCCCTGGTTGTGGCCGGCGCTCTCGAAGCTCGCGGCGTCGAAACCGTTCCGCACCTCACCTCACGCGACCAAAACATCATTGGCCTGCAAGCCGGGCTTCTCGGCGCGTGGACAGTTGGCGGCGTGCGCAACGTTCTCGCCATCACGGGTGATCCGCCGTCGGTCGGCGACTATCCGGAAACCAGCGGCGTCTACGAAGTCGATTCCGTTGGCCTCGTCAAAGTTCTGCATCGGCTGAATCAAGGCACGGACTGGGCAGGGAAAACTCTTGGCGGCGCGACGAATTTCACGATCGGCGTGGCCCTGAACCCGGTGGCCGACGATCTCGACAACGAAATCGAGCGCTTTCATGCCAAGGTCGAAGCCGGCGCGCATTTCGCCATGACCCAGCCGCTCTTTGATCCAGAGCATTGGCATGCCTTCCTAAAGAAACTGGGCGGGAAGCCCGCCATCCCCGTGTTGATCGGCATCTGGCCGCTCAGTAGCTACAAGCAGGCGCTGCGCCTGAACAACGAAGTTCCCGGCATCGTGATTCCCGAGCCTCTGCTAAAATCCATGGAAGCCGCCGGAGCCGCCGCGCGCGACCGCGGCTTCGCAGTCGCGCGCGACATGCTCGCCTGGACCCGCACCGAGCTCGCCGGCGCGTACTTGATTCCCCCGTTCAAGCGGTACGAAGAAATCCTGGAAATTTTGTAGCCAGCACTTTCTCTTTCAAATAGTGCGTTCGCGCCAGGATCAATGCGCCTTCTCTTGTACTATGCTGGTGTGGTCGTGAATGATTTTCCAACCATCCGGGAAGCGCCGCCACACCAGCGAAAAGACTCCTCCGAGTTCATCATTTTCGCGCTTCAAATGCCAGTGCCCGAGGACGAGAGCAGCGTCCGGCTCCAAAAATCGAAACTCCAATTCCGAAAAATCCAAATGTCCCATCGCGGCCTTATCGGGATAGTTCTTTTTGTACCGCGCCAGCACGCCGTCCCATCCGCGCGCCACGCCGCTGCCTCCAGAAAAGGTGAGTTCCGGAGAATGCCAATATCCCACCAGAAAGGCGTCAACGTCGCCTCGATTCCACGCGGATTCCTGAGCGTTTAGTACGGCGGTGATCGCTTCGCGGTCGGACTTAGGAGCTTGGGCCGGGTCGGCAAACATATGACTCTCGAAGAAGAGGAAAAGAGCCGTTGTGAGGGCGACTCCTGCCAACCCCCAGCGACCAGACTTATGCATGGCGTTTCTCCCCTCGTAAACTATTCTGAACAAGGAGGATAGGGGAATTGAGGCCCGCCAGGCAAGCTTTCTCTCTACGGGCATTCGGCGGCTGTGTAAGCCAAATGATGCCAAAGGGTTACCGCTAATGGTTCCAGTCGACTGGTACTTCCGGACTATTGGTATCTATTTTCCTGGCTGCCAGAATCCCTTCAGAGGCTGAGGGATGTTTAGCGCTATGCTACTCGCGATCTCCATCGTGGCCCTGTCCCAGTTCGCCCTCTATTATTGGCGGGCGGTGCTGGCAGGGGTTGCAGCCCAGCCGGTCTCTGACCGCGTGCTGGTGGCGGCCCAAGTCGAAAATGGGCGCCTTACGCCACAACATTTCCAGACTCTGGCCGGTTTGCATGATTTGACTCCCGACCTTTTTCCCAACCGTGGGGGGCTTGGTCTGGTACGCTTTTACTACAAGATTATTGAAGGGCTCGACGCGTTCCTCGGCAAGAGTATTCCCACGCTCGCCGTTTGGAGCGAACGTGAGCGCGTGCTGTGTGCGCGTTACGCCGCTGTACAAGTCGGCCTCCGCCTGCAGGCCAACCTGGACCTCGCGGCTTCGCTGCGGTCCTGCTAATTCAGCGAGAAGCCGATTTCTCATTCCCGCAAAAACACTGTGACAGGTCTGGTCTGTCGCCATAGGTCAGTCGCGGCAATTGTCAACTCAACGTAAACTCAAGATTTGACGGGCAATGCCTGGCTTCTTCTTTTCCGTAGCCTCAAAGCTAAACTCTCCATATCTTGGGAAATTTACCTCTATAACTAACTCCCAGCGCCGGCTTGGCAATTCTGTAAACGATTCATAAGTGGGTACTTGCTGTCTGTTTCGTCCGGGTTCTCCGAATCCCGGCTGGTTGGAGAATTTCGTGCAGTCTCTTTTTCTGCCGGACCTTGCGCACAATCCACAGTTCCAGCCCATCGCGCAGCTGGAGCAGACCTTTTCGACGGCAAGAACCGCAATCCGATGGACGAATTCTGAGGGGGAGACTTTCATGAAGCTTCGCACGATGTTGAGCCGCTCATTTCCGATCCTGCTACTGGTTATGGTCATCCTTTCCTTGCTTCCGGCAGTGATGCGTGCCCAGGAGGTCAGCTCGGTAGTCGGAACGGTCGCTGACAAGTCCGGTGGCGCGGTTCGCGATGTGGAAGTGAGTCTCACGAACGCCAACAGCGGCTTTTCGCAAACCACAAAGACCAATGAGCTGGGAGCTTATAAGTTCCTTCGCGTTCCGCCCGCTACTGGGTATGTGCTGACCTTTGCGCGCGACGGTTTTCAGAAGGTCGTTGTGGGCGATCTCTATCTGGCGGTGAACACGGCCAGCACTCACGATGTTGTGCTTGACGTCGGCTCGGTGAATCAACTCATTGAAGTGACGGCGAATTCAGAGGCCACCTTGAACACGACGGACGCTACGGTTGGCAATGCGTTTGACAGCCGGCTGCTGCACGAGTTGCCGATTCAGTTCCGCGATTCCCCGGCGGCGTTGCTCGGACTGCAGCCGGGTGTCGTGACGGCCGGCAACAATGATCCCAACGGGAATCGCGACGGGGCAGTCACAGGCGCACGTGCGGACCAGGGCAACATTACGGTTGATGGAATCGACGCGAATGACCAGGCCACCGGGCAGGCGTTTGCCACCGTGGGCAATGCTCCGATCGATGCCATTCAGGAATTTCGCGGCGTAACGGCTGGGGAAACCTCGGAGTTTGGCCGGAGCAGCGGCGCGCAGATCCAGTTGGTGACGAAGAGCGGTGGAAATGATTGGCACGGTTCAGCCTACGAATATCATCGGAACACCATCACGGCCGCGAACAGTTTTTTCAACAACGCTGCCGGCGTAGCACGTCCGGCCTTGATTCGAAACCAGTTTGGCGCCAGCCTCGGCGGGCCGGTGAAGAAAGACAAGCTATTCTTCTTTTTCAACTATGAGGGCCGGCGCGACGCCAGCCAGGACCAGGAAAACCGCACCGTTCCGCTGGACAACGTCCGCAACGGACAACTGGCTTATCTCAACAACACGGGTGGTCTCAGCCTCACGCCGGCAACGGGAGCGAATTCCCTAGCTTCCCTCGATCCCGCGCACATCGGCGTGGACGCGCCCCTCTTGAGCTTTGTTACCGGCAGATATCCTCACGCGAATGACTTGACCGAGGGAGACGGAATCAACACCGGCGGACTGCGATTCAACGCTCCCTTTGCGCTCGGAAATAATACCTATACCACCCGGCTCGACTACAACCTGACGAACAATCAGAAGCTTTTTGGACGATTCAATATTGTCCGCTCGGCGCAAACCGACGACATTAACAACGTTGCCGCACAGTTTCCCGGAGATACCGCACCCGCATCGCAAATCACCACGCGCGACTACGCTTTTGCCATCGGCCACACCTGGAACATCTCCACCAACAACATCAACCAGGCGGTCTTCGGAATTACCTCATCGCGCCTGGGTTTTCCGGCGATTTTTCAGCCGTCCTTCCCGAATGTGTACCGGTTCGCCCTGGATACGACCGGGACGGCACTGTTCAGCGCACCATTCCCGAGTTTCCAGGGTCAATTCCGCACTGTTCCGGTGCCCACGCTCCGCGATGATTTTACGCACGTACACGGCCACCATCAGTGGGCGTTCGGTGGCGTTTTCAAGCCGACGCACCAAACGTCCACGCAAATTAACGATTTCAACTTCATCAACATCGGTTTAGGGGGCGGCCTACAGTCTCTTCCGGCACAACAACGTCCGAATGACATTGATGCCGGGAACGTTGCCACCACCGAATGGGACACGATTTTTCCATTCCTCCTGGGACGCACCGGTCTGGTCTCGACGAATTTCAACCTGAACAAAGACGGATCGCAGCAACCCATCGGCTCCCCCAAGGTACGGAATTATCGCTATTTCGAATACGAAGGGTACGCTCAGGATCAGTGGCGCGTGAAGAGTTCGCTCACGCTTACTCTGGGGTTGCGGTATGCGTATTTCAGTGTTCCGTATGAAACGAATGGTCTGCAATCGGTTTCCAACATCGGCTTCCGGACCTATCTTAACGATCGTCTGGCTGCCGCCGCTCAGGGCATCGAAGGCGATAACGCGCTTCCTTTGCTGGCGTACGATCTTGGCGGAAAGGCCAACCCAGGCGGCCGGAGCATTTACGAACCAGATAGAACGAACTTTTCTCCGCGTATCAGCTTCGCCTACAACCCGGGACTCCATTCCGGATTTCTGAAAAATCTTCTAGGAGATCACAAGACTGTTATCCGCGGCGGTGGGACTATCCTGTATGACCGCGTGAACGCCAATACCATCAATTTCATTCAAGACCAGCTTTCCTACCTGTTTAACACAACGAGCACCACCACGTTTAACTCCCTGGCAACTGATCCGCGCTTCACGGCACTGGGGAGTTTGCCGGTTACCAACACACCCCAGCCCGTCACACACCCACTGACTCCCTTCGCCGAAAATGGCTTTCCTTTCGGAAATTCAGAAGGCCAGTTTAACTACACGGTCGATCCTCATTTTCGCACTCCTTATTCCTACGTTTATTCCTTGGGGGTTCAGCGCGAGCTTCCTGGCCATTTCATTCTCGACGTTGAGTATGTTGGCCGGCTAGGCCGCAAGTTGTTTGCACAAGCGGACGCGGCACAAGTCGTAAACTTCAAGGATCCTACGTCGGGTCATTTCCTCTTGCCGGACTTCACTGCCCTTACCAAAGAGCTTCGAGCGGGCGTATCGACGGTCACTCCCCAGCCTTGGTTCGAAAACCAGATGGGAACGGCCCTCGCATCCGGGGGCCATAGCTGTGCAGATTTCGGAGAACCAAGCTGCACCCAGATCATCGCCGACTTCTTCGGAAATCTAGCGATTAAAGGCGATGTTTCAGACACTCTCCAAGCCCTGCAATCGTTCACTCAGTTCTCGCCTACCGGCTTCCTTCCAAACAATTCGGGCTTACCGGGACAATTCTCCTCGAACACCTACATCACCAACCTGGGCTCTTCCAGCTACAACGCGATGCTGGTAACGCTGCGTAAGAACTATTCTCATGGCCTCCAATTCGATTTCAATTACACCCTTTCGCATTCGATCGATAACGTTTCCAGTATCGCCAACACGGTGGTTGGCGGGCTGGTTTGCGATGCTACGAACCTCCGCGTATGCCGCGGCAATTCTGATTTCGACGTCACGCACTTGTTCTCTGCGAACGGCGTGTATGACTTGCCATTCGGCCGCGGAAAGGGGCTGGGGAGAAGCGTGCCGGGCTGGGCGAACCAAATTATCGGCGGCTGGCAGCTCGGAAGCATCTTCACCGCCCATTCGGGTTTCGCGTTCAGCACGAACACTGGCGCGTTCCCGGTCGGGTTTATCTTTGATAGCCCAGGCGTCTTGACGGGGAGCGCGTCGGCGCTATCCACCAACATCCATACGGATTCTTCCGGCCGCATTCAACTCTTCGCCGACCCGACGGCAGCCAAGGCGGCGCTGAGCAATCCGTTGCCGGGTGAAATCGGTAACCGCAACAATTTGCGGGGGCCCGGCTTCGTCAATTTCGATACTTCTCTCAGCAAGCGATTCTTCATGCCTTGGTCGGAGAAACATACTCTCCAGTTCCGCGCCGAGGCCTACAACCTGTTCAACCACACCAATTTTGCGGACCCGGGGGCCAACATCAATTCCTCCACGTTTGGACGGATTACGGCTCAGGCAAATTCCAATCGCGTGATGCAGTTCGCACTGCGTTACGACTTCTAGGTCATTGGAAGTCAGAACGGCAGCCGCCCCGGAGTTTCTCCGGGGCGGTTTCTTTCCTGCAGTCAGTAGGCCCAGCGCAGAAGCACGCCGCCAGTGGTGTAGCCCGCGCCTACGGTGACGATCAGCACGAGGTCGCCCTTGTGTAAGCGGCCTTGTTCCACGGCGTCGCGCAGGCCCAATGGGATGGTTCCAGCCGTGGTATTGCCGTAGCGGTCGATGTTTACCATCACCTTGGAATCGTCGATGCCCAGCCGCTCCTGGGTGGCGCGAATGATGCGCAGGTTGGCCTGATGGGGGACCAAGAGCCTCAGGTCGTCCTTTGTAAGACCATTCTTTTCAAGCAGATGCGCTGCCATTTCGGCCATGCGGCGCACAGCGTACTTGAAGACTTGCGAACCCTCCTGGTGGACGTAGTGCATGCGCTTCAGGACGGTTTCCTGGCTCGAGGGGTGGAGAGAGCCGCCGCCGGGCATGTATAGGAACGCTCCGCCCGAGCCATCCACGTCGTGCTGGAAATCGAGGATTCCTTCGTTGATAGCCGCAGCCTCGAGCAGCACTGCGCCGGCGCCGTCGCCAAAGAGGACGCACGTGGCGCGATCGGTGTAGTCCAGAACGGAGGTCATGGTATCACTGCCGATGACCAGCACTTTTTTGTGCGTGCCCGCGCCGACGAACTGCGCGCCAACTGTCAGCGCATAGGCGAAGCCGGAGCACGCGGCGGAGAGGTCAAACCCCCACGCTCTTTTGGCGCCAATGCCTTCCTGGACCAAGCAGGCGGTGGCGGGGAAAAACATGTCCGGGGTAACGCTGGCGAGAACAATCAGGTCAATCTCCGCGGGATCTGTCCTGGTTTCGGCGAGCAGCGTCTTCGCGGCTTCGGTGGCCATGTGGGAGCTGGCCATGCCATTTTCCACCACGTGGCGTTCGCGGATGCCGGTGCGCGTGCGGATCCATTCGTCGTTGGTCTCGACGATTTTCTCGAGGTCCGCGTTGGTCATCACCTTCGGGGGAACGTAGCCGGCTACACCCGTGATTTTTGCCGCGATGCGGTGGGACATGATGCTCCTTGCGATTTGCCTGGCGAAGCAAAAGAGCCTGAATTTTATGCGATAGCGCGGTAGCGTTACAAGGCGAAGTCCGCCGGGCTTCAGAATCGCAGGAGGTAACTCAGTTTGATGAAGAACAGCCGGCTCGTGGAATTGTTGGGGGCGCCCTGTGCGGAGACAAACGGCGAAGTTCCAGGATGCAGCGTGAGGTCGGTGTAACCATTGTTGTAGCCGAGATAGAGCGCCGTCCCAGGGTGCAGCAGATACGTCAAGAGCACGTCCGTGGTGAACTGTTTGGTAGGCGCGATGGGCCCGCCATCGAAACTGCCGAGGTTGGTCTGCAGATCCACGAGGCTGGTGTTGGCGATGGTTGCGTTGTAGTCGAGAATCAGCCGCAGCGACAGTTCTTTCGTGAACTGGTAGTTCAGTTTCGCGCGATTCAGATAGTTATTAAAGACGCTTTGGCCGGGAGAAAACGGCGGGGCTGTCCAACCCGCGCGAGTTCCCAGGCGGTAGTAAATCAGCGTTTCATCCAGGCGGAACCGCGAGGAGGGCCGCAACGTCAACCCAAAATTCACGCGGCTGGAATTTGCCAGGAAAGGCTGGAAAGGCACCAGCGTTTGCGCGGGGAAGAAATTCTCGCCAATGCCGGTGGTGTAGCGCGCGGAAAAGGAAATCCACTTGTAGGGCTGAGTGGCCACCAGCAAGGATGTGCTGTGCTTGCGGAATCCGATGTTGTCGAAAAATTCAAAGGCTTCGCCGCGATTGATGCTGATGGTTGTCTGCTTTGTCAGGTCCAGCTGAAAACCAAGGGCGGCCTGCCAATCCTGCAGGATGCCGTTGTGATTCCAGTCCACTGTTTCGCTGAACGTCGGACCGAAATCGACGATCTTGCTTTTAGTCGGACGCCAGAAATAACCGCCGAAAGCGTTGTTCTGGCGGATGTCAACGCGATTGACGAAACCCAGTTCGCTGCAGAAATTGGGCGAGAAATCGTTGTAGTTGGTGGAAAAATTAAAATGACGGCCGCTGTAGGATGCGTCCAGCCAAAGCGCATTGCCCTGCTGCGAACCGATGGCTGGATTGCTGGAGGCAAATGACAGGCAGTTCGGCCCAGCGTTGAGGTCCTGCCGCGTCCAGCTGTGAACTCCTTGCACATCGACAACCCAGTTTTTCGCAAATTTCAAACGGGCGTCGAGCGAAGCCACACGATTGCTGGTATCCGCGAAATCGCGGCTGGAAAAAAAGCCCCCAATGTAAGACTGATTGCCGAACTCGCGAGTGACGCGCACCACGCCATCCACGGCCCGGGTATTGTACGGACCGCCGGTAAATCCCTGCCCCTGCTGGCGGTCGTCAATGACCAGAGCTCCGAGAGTCCATTTGCCGAGCTTTCCGGTCATGCGGCTGCCGAACTGCGGATCGGCAATCTGGCGCGAGAAGAAAAGATTGATGGGTGTCACGAAAAAGCCGGCGTTTTCAATGAAAAATGGCCGCTTCTCCGGAAAAAAAACGGCGAAACGCTGGTTGACGGTGACTTGCGGGTCGTCAGATTCCACCTGGCTGAAATCCGGATTGAGCGTGAAATCGAAGGTCAGCGAATCCTTGGCGACAAACTTGGCATCCAGTCCCGCGCGGTGCTCGAATTGATCCACGAATCCGGGAGGGCCTCCGGACGGTTGATTCAGAAAATGATCGCTGGCAAGCAGTCCGTAAGGGATGAACTGGATGTTCCTGCCCGGCGAGACATTTTCGAGGCCGCCAACCGGCGCAAATTGCTGCGTCAAACCTTCGACGCGCTGCGTCACATACGGCCAGTAGTCATATTCGCTCTTCCGGAGAATCGTCCGAGAAAGCGCCACACCCCAGGTCTGCTCAGGTCCGTGCGAGAACCGCAGGCTCTTGAACGGAATCGAAAAAAAAACGAGGTAGCCATCCTTGGTTACGCGGCCAGCGTTGTCCCACAAAGTGTCGAAACTGTAGTCGTAGCCTTGTCCTTCGGTGTAGATCGCATCGGTCTGAACGCCGAGCGGATTGGAGAAAAAATAGTAGGCGCGGTGAAAATCACGGAAAGTGTCCAGCAGAACGCCCACGCCGTCATCCTGATCCGAGGCTTCACGCTTCGAAAGATGTGCCCGGACCTGGCCTGCTTCTTCCCGGCAAACAAAGACGGCATAAAGATTTTTTTCGTCGTAGGAGAGATAGGCGGTAGTGGACTCCGTCGCCGCCGTACCGTCGCCGGGAGAGTTCTGCCGAAAATCGGTGACCGTCAGTTCTGCTTCGCGCGGCCGGTTTTCCAGGAAGTCTTCTAGCCTCGGCGCACGATGCACGCGGGGAATCTTCGACAGCGGAATTCTGGCGGCGTCCGGAGCCGGCCCTGTGGGGGCCTGCGCGGAAACATGGGTTGCCGCGGCGCAAACGAGCGAAATACCAAGAGCAAAGCTCCGGATGAAGGGGCCCATTAGGGATGTCTTTATATATCTTCTACTGCACTTTGCCGCAAGTAAAAGCGGTACAGACATTGTCTTATTCAGTACGGTAGCACTAAAGGCAAGCAGATGACCCTGCCATTCGCTAGGGTGCCGGCGGAAGAATTTCATAGCGCCACGAAAGCGCCGCCGTTTTCCTGAGCATAGCCGCTACAGAACAGTACTTTTCCTCGCTGAGCTCGATGGCGTGTTTCACGGCTGTTTCGTCGAGATGGCCGCGCAGGCGATAGAGTATTTCCAGCTTGATCCAGACCGTGGGTGGTTTCGCCGCACGCTCGCCGGAACAAATCACCTCCAGTAATTCCAGTTTTTGCCGTTTTTTTTCGAGGATGGTGACCACGTCCGTGGCGGTGCAGGACCCCAAAGCCAGCAGGACCAATTCCATTGGCCCGGGCGCTTTGTTTGACTCGCGGTCGGAATCGATGGTCATCGCGTGTCCAGACGGGCCCGTGGCCACGAATTTCTGCTCGCCAATCCATTTCACGGATGCAGTTTGCATACGGCCTCCCGAGGGAAAGGATAACAGGGCGGGGAACCGGAAACGAGCCACACCGATTCCCACTGGCGCTCCATTCATTTTTAGTTTGACTTGCGAGTCGAGCCCGGTAGTCTCAATAACGCTGGGAGAGGAGAAGTCCAATGCAAATTTCAAAAGCACGGCGCCGGCTGGCGGTAGCTGCGCTCGCGCTGGTAGGGCTGCTTTGTTCGACGACCATCGGGACCGCAGCAAAACAGAGCGCCATGGCTGCAGAAGGAAAAGAGCAAGCCTACGTGATTGAGTACTACTACAAGGCGAAGTGGGGCCACGCGGAAGAGTTTCTGACGCTCTTCAAGAAGAACCATTACCCGGTTCTGAAAAAAGAGATCGAGCTGGGCCGCATGCTGAAGGTGAGCATGACCGTGCCGCGATATCACACCACTGAGGACGGCCGCTGGGATTACCGCGTCACCATCGTCTTCAAGAACGCCGCAATCGCCAACGACAATTTCGACAGTTCCCTCCTGATCAAGCAGCTCTTTCCCGATCAGGAAACCTACAAGAGAGAAGAACAGCGCCGCTTCGAGATTCTGGATGCGCACTGGGATCTTCCTATCAAGGACGCGGACCTCGACGGACACTAGTCGTTTCGCAGAGCGGGCTTTCGGCTCAGGAATGAACACTCGAAGCCGGGAGAGGGCGATTTCGAGTAGCGCAATCCGTGGAGACGGCTCAGCTGCCGCGGACCGGGCCAGTGGTTGCGGCGACTTCGATGACGGGATTGGGCATGGACCGCATGGTGCGGACGAAAAGCTCCACAATGGCTCCGTCAAACTGTGCGTTGGCGCAGCGCTCCAGTTCGGCGAGGGCCTCTTTGGCGTTGCGGGCTTTTTTGTACGTACGATCACTGGTGATCGTATCGTAGGCATCGGCAACGGCGATGATGCGGGCGCCCAGCGGAATTTTCTCGCCCGTCAGCGCTTCCGGATAGCCGGAGCCGTCGAAGAATTCGTGGTGATGCAGGACCATTTCCCGGATGCGCGCAAGCGGCGTCAGCGGGTCGAGGATTTTTGCGCCAAACTTCACGTGGGACTTCATGGTTTCCCACTCCTCGGGATTGAGCGGGCCGTTCTTGTTCAGAATACTTTCCGGGATCCCAACCTTGCCGATGTCGTGGAGCACGGCACCGAGGCGAATCTCCTCGATTTCAGCGTCTTTCATTCCCATCGCTTCGGCGATCAGCGCCGCATATGCGGAAACTTTTTGCGAATGACCTTGTGTGTAGTGATCCTTGGCGTCGATCGCAAACGCCAGCGAGGTGACAGTATCGAGAACCGCTTGCGGTAGCGCTTGCGGGCCCTCGACCGCAGCCGTCGTGGCCTTGCTGTTGGTCGGTTCGGTGGCCGCCAGCGATTCGGTGAACTGCTGCAAGCGCTGGTAAATTTCTTCGAATGCCTCGGGGCCCGTCGAGAAGAGACGTTTAAGGGTTACGCCCAGATAGGCTTCGAGAACATCACGCTTCCATTTTTTCGCTTCGTTGGGGTCGAAGTGATCGGCGGTCGAAACGGCATTGCCGCCCTGATGCTTCGAAAGATACATCGAAGCGTCAGCCACCTGGATAAGTTCTTGCGGCGACGAGCCATGGAGCGGATAGCAGGCGATGCCGAAACTCGCGCTGATGTTTTTCTCGCGCAGCAGTGGATCGGACGATACCCAGCCGCGGAGCTTGCCCGCCAGTTGCCGCGCATGCTCCATATTGGTTTCCGGCATCAAGATGACGAATTCGTCGCCGCCATAGCGAGCCACAACGTCGGAGCGCCGGCAATTGGTCTCCAGGATCTGCCCAACGCGCTGAAGAACCAGGTCGCCTTCGAGATGCCCGTAGAAATCGTTGACGAATTTGAAGCGGTCGAGGTCCATGAGCACCAGCGCAAACGCGCGGCCGGCTCGGGTGGAGCGCTTCCATTCCGCGGACAATGCTTCCATGAAGAAGCGATGTGTTTTCACGCCGGTAAGCCCGTCGGTGATGGCCTGTTCCTGCGCCTTTTGGAACGAAAGCGCATTGTGGAGCGCACCGGCGATCAAGTCAGCCAGCGTGCGCAGCAGCAAGATTTCCTCTTCGGAGAAGTCGACCGGCACAGACGACTCGATGTACAGGATGCCGTGGAGCTGTTCGGCGTAAAAAACGGGCAAGGCGATGGCGGCCACGGAATCCGGCAAGAGCGGCTTCAACGCAGCATCAGCCGGAGAAGCGGTGCGATAGGCCGCCATGTGGCCGTTGCGGGCCACGTGGCCAATCAGGCCCGCACCCAGGGCGATGCGCTGTCCCAGGGTTCCGCGGCGTGTGCCCGCCTCGGCTTGGATCACTACCTCGCGCGTCGCATAGTCCAGCACGCCAATGCCGATGTGGTCGTAGGTCAAGCCCGCTTCGAGCTGCTCGGTGATCTTGGCGAGCATCTCGTCCGGATTCAGGGTGGCGATGGCGTTTCGCGAAATTGTGTTCAGCAACGAAAGGTGCCGCGCCTTGGTCCGTTCTTCGCTGAAGAGCCGCGCGTTTTCGATTGCGATACTCGCTTCGCTGGCGAGGACGCGCAGCAGCTCCAGGTGGCCTTCGTCGAAGACGCGCTCGTGATCGGAGTACACCGCCATCGCGCCGATGGCATGATCGTAAGCGACCAGCGGCACACCGCAGAAACATCCCGTCGTGCGCAGCGGTTCAACGCCAAGCTTCTTCATTTCTCCCACGTAATTGTCGCGGATAAGCACCGGCTGCCGCGTTCGAATGATGTATTCGGTGATATGATTTCCGGCAGTGCGCGCGCGCTTCGGCAATCGCGTGCCATCAACGATCTCGAGATCGAACTGAATTTCGTCCCGCAGCGGATCCAGTTCCGCGATGTAGAAGTTCTCCACGTCGAAGAGACGACGCAGCTCTTCCCACACTTTCCTTGTCAGGTCTTCTTTGTTCAGCGTCGAGCTGAGCGCGCGGCCAATTTCGTTCAATACGTGCAGCTCTTCGGACCGCCGTGAAGTCTGCTGAATCAGGTAGCTGTTCTCGACAGCCATGCCGATCTGATGCCCGAGCGCCAGCAGCAGCCGCAGCTCCGCCGGTGTGAAGCGCCGGCTGTCCGGTGTCCCAAGAAGCAGCACGCCGAAGGCCTGCTCTTTGGCCTGAAGGCTGATGGCTACCACGCTGCGAAGGCCCTGCGCGAGCGCCAGCTCGCGGAAGCGCCTGATGGATTTTTCTTTTTCGAGCGCCGACAGCGAGTCGTCGCGCAAGTCGCGAAAACCGAGCAGCCCGCCGAGGCGTGCCACCAGGTTGACCAGATAATCGTCCAAACCCTCGTTCTGAGCCGCGCGGCAAAAATCATCGCTCAACCCCACGGCAACTACGGAAGTCGGCCCCTGGGGATCGCCGTGGTGCAGAAAAAGCGCCCCGGCGGGCAGCCGCACGACGCCTAGCACACGGTCCAACGCCTGCGACAGCATGCGCTGAATTTCGCCGCCCACAAAACTGGAGGTTGCCAGATTCAGATTCGAAAGCGCCAGCATATTGCGCTCGATCCGCCGCTTTTCTTCTTCATACAGTGCCATCACCATCAGCATGGCGACAAACGCGCACGGAGCCGCCGCAACTACCCTCATCCCGGGGCCTTCGAGTTCAGGCGTCGCATTCAGCACATGCAGCGCAGCCCACAGAACTCCCCATGAAACGAACGAAACTCCGAGCAACCGGTCCGCCAGCGTTTCCTGCCGCCGGCTCTCCTGCCAGAACACCACGGCTACGCCAACGTAGAGCAAAGAAGCGGGGATGAGCACGGAAACGGAGATCGTGTTCGTAGCGTTGCCACCGGCCCACAACCCGAAGAAGACACTTACAACCAGCGCCGGAACTTTCCATGCCTTCTGTTGCGAGTAAAGCTGCGCTCCCAGGAAAAAAAGCACCCCGGAAAGCGCGAACAGCCAGTGATTCAACGCGCTCTGCAGCGGGCTCCCCGCGAGATTTGGAGCAACCGTCGGCCCCACGTAATGCAACGCGAATACCACCCACCCCGCGGTCCAGAGCAGCAGATAGGTCTGGCGCTTGATGTTGTGGATGTAGGCAAAGAAGCCCGCCACCAACGTGGTGGCGATCAGCAGCGCCATCGAAATGAAACTCTGAGGTATCAAGAACACATTCGATTCTCCGCCCGCAAAGCGGACGGCATCTTCGAAGGAAGAAGAGTCCTTCGTGCTGTCGAGTGTACGCGCAACACCGCTGCCCGCACGAGAGGACAATCGTGCGGCGACGCAGAAATCAGCGCCCGTACACAATACCAAGTACCAGTGATTATGGATTATGCGATTTTCAGGAAGCAAGTGTACCGGCGTACTGGTGGCCAAAGAGACAGCATCCCAGTGGTAACCGGTTCAATACAAAGGGAGATAGATCCAGCCGAATTTCTGGGGATCAAACGCAAATCTACCAATTTTTGATTTTCTTCCTACTCCCTGATTGAGGCATTCGCAGATCGGTTTGGCCGGTTTCTTTCTCTGGTATCGCGGCCGTCACTTTACCGGCTTTACGATCTCCACGTGATGGTGTTCCATCAAGTCTCCCGTCGAGTGGTCCAGCTGGGATACCGCAATCTGAAAATTTATCTGTGACTGAATGAGATTTAGCTCTGCCTGAGCGAGTTGCGTTTGCGCGTCAAGAACGAAAAAGACTGTTTCCGCTCCCAGTTCATATTTCCGTTCGTCGGCATGAAGCGTTTTCTCCGCAAGGTCCAGAGCGACTTTCGAAGCTTCCATGGAGAGCTTGGCCTGTTCGAGAGCATGGACGGCGTTGGTGACCTCCAGAGTAATGCTCTGGGTCGTGCGGCGCTGCTGGTATTGATCGCGGCGGCGGCTTACGGCGGCATCCGCGAGGTCGGCCTCAGCGCTGTGGTTTTTCAGGGGAAGATTCAGGGAAAGCGTTGCGCCGTAGGCCGGATAGGTGAAATGAAATACCTGGGTCAGGCTGGTGCCCAGCCCGGTGTTGCCTGCCGTCACACTGTTGCCTCCCACACCGTTGCCGGAATAGAAGCCGGAGAGTTCGAGATCGGGCTTCAGGTTGTTGTGCGCCAGACGAATGCTGAGTTCGTCGCTGGTGAGCTGCTGGCGCGTGGCTTCGAGCTCTGGGCGGTTGGCCAGAGCGCGAGCGAGAGTCGTAGTGATGTCCGTGACAGGCAACTCGCCGAGCGGCTCGGGCTGGTCGGTGAGTTGGACATCAAGGGCGCGGATGGCGGGATCGAGGTCCGCGCCAATCACCTGGCGGAACTGATCCTCGGCTTGCTTGAGGGCGTATTCGGCCTGGATGACACCTACTCGGCGCGAGGCCACTTGCGATTCCGACCGGTAGATATCGAGCGGTGGTAGCGCGCCAAGGCTGAGCGCTTTTTTGTCGTGGTCGTAGCTCTTCTGCGCTTCTTCAAGGGATTTACGCTGGACCGTGAGAGAGTCGCGGGCCAGCACGACGTTCCAATAATTCCCGACGGTCCGCAGAATGATGTCATTCACTTCGCCTTGAAAAATTGCGCTTGCCTGATTCAAATTTCGTTGCGCGATCAGGATGGGCGCGCGGTTGGGAAACAAGCCGAACTTTCGCAGGAGCGGCTGGGTAAAAGTGAACTGGAGGTTGCTTGCCAGGGACGGGTTCACGAGACTAAGAGAATCGTTCGTCGACAATTTGTTCGTGCTGAAGGAAGTCTGGAAGTTCGTGCCAGTCTCGAAGGCCTGCGCGTAACCGAATGTGGTCGTTTGAACCAGGGTGTCGAGAATCGGAGCTCCTTGAATTTGTGTGATGGTCGGGGACTTGGCTCGACTGTCGGCGAAACTGGAGGTGACCAGCGGATCGAACGGTCCGTGGGTGCGATGAAGACTGTTTTGCGCGAATTCAATCTGTGAGCGGTCAAGCCGTATGTCGGTGTTGTTCGAAAGCGCCGCGCGGATGCTGTCGTCCAGAGTAAGCACCAGCTTGCCGTTGGCGACATGATCCTGGAGGCCCTGCGGTACGGGAAGCGGCGCCGCGGGTTTCTGATGGCTGCCAATTCCGAGCAGCCGCTCCAGGCGTGGCGCGTCTTGCGCGCGCACCGCGACGCATTGCGTCAACATCAAAGAGATCAAAACAAGCAGGAATTGCACCACTCTCATTGATCACCCCCCATCGGATTTTCTCGTGGACGGCTGCCTCTACTCGTAGCGGATCGCTTCAACGGGATCGAGCCGCGCCGCCTTGACCGCCGGATAGATGCCGAAGATCAGCCCAACCGAAATGGACACCACGAACGCCAGCAGGATGGAACTGATGGTCACAATAGTGGACCATCCGGCGAGCCAAGCGATGAGCTGTGACATCGCGAACCCCAGCACCACCCCCAGAAGACCGCCGGCGAAGGAGATCAGCACGGCTTCAATCACGAATTGCCGGATGATGTCCCAGCGCCTGGCGCCCACCGCGCGTCTTACGCCGATTTCGCGGGTGCGCTCCAGAATCGCCGCCAGCATGATGTTCATGATGCCGATGCCGCCGACGAGAAGAGAGATGGAAGCGATGGCCACCATGACCGTGTTGAAAAGCTGCTCGGTGCGCTTTTGCTGGGCCAGCAGCTCAGCGGGTACGATAACGTTGAAATCCCCCGCGCTGTGATGAGAGGAGTTCAGGATGCCGCGGACCACCTCCGCGTCGGTGGTGCTCGTCTCAGGGGAGCCCAAATGCAGGTACAAGCCGTCAATCTCATCCTTCAAGAAACTCTGCGAATCTTCGAGACGATACATCACCGTATTCAACGGTGCGTACACGAGATTGTTCATGTCCTCGGTGCGCACTCCGGAAACTTCCGTTTGCGGCGCCAATTGTGGCGCGACGATTCCGATCACGTGGCACCATTGCTCGTTCAGCTTGATGTACTCGCCGATCGCAGCGCCTGCGCCGAACAGACTCTCTTTTGCGGCCGCTCCAAGAACGCAAACCGGCGCTGCCGCGGCATTCTCTGTTCCGTCGAAGAAGCGGCCTTCCGTCACGCGAAGATGGCTGATTTCGAGGTAACTCGGCTCGACACCGTAGACGATGGGCGTGTCCTGCTGTGGTTTAGGGAGAAGCTTTCCAGGAGCGAACCGTTTGCGCGGCGTGCCATCCTTAATGTCAGGAACATTCTTTCGAATGATCTGATAGTCGCTGAGCGTTAGCCCCGCCGAGTTTTTCCGGACTTTCTGCAGCTCCTGCCAATTGTGGGATTCCTTGGCTTCCACGATAAGGTTGCGAACGCCAAGCTGTTCGATAAAGGCCATGACTTTTTGCTGGGCGCCGGCCCCGATGGACAGCATCGCCACAACCGCGGCCACGCCAAAAATCATCCCCAGCATGGTCAGCAATGAACGGAGTTTGTGGCTGGCCAGGTTTTCGAAGCCAAAAACGATATCGGGCAACCACTGTTGGAGGGATCTCGGTTCAGCCAGGGAGCTGGGTTTCATCGTCTCGCTCCGCGGCTCAATTTGAACCCGGTCCAAGGCTGGGATTCGAGCTTCCACTGCCTTTGCTGCCGCCGTTGAGTTTTTTCTCTGGATTCACCAAAGCGACGACTGTTCCTGGCGGAAGATTACTAAGGATCGCGCGGCCTTCGCTCAGCGCGCGGACCTTGACTTCCTGCATTTCAAAGCCGCGGTTGCGTTTGCAGTAAACCACTTTCCTGCCGTCGTGGTCGAAGATGGCTCCACCAGGAATCGAAACCGCGCGGGAGAGAGTGTCACCAAGAATATTCAGACGAACCGCGAAGCCGGGGCGCAGCCGCGGGTCCGTTTTGTCGAGCCGCACGGCGACATCGAACTTTCGCCGCGTGTTATCGTCCCAGAATTCGTGGCTCGTTGCCCCGCCAACGGTCTGCACTTTGCCCGAGAACGCTTCGCCGGGCAGCGCGTCGATCTTCATTTCCACGGATTGCTCGGGCTTGAGGTTGATGCGGTCGGTTTCACCCACTTGCGCCGAGACTTCCAGGCGGGAAATATCGATGACTTCCGCGATCGAGCTTCCCGGATTTACCTGATCGCCGACGTGATAATCCGGCAGCGTCATTCCCTCCATAAAAAATCCGCCAGTGGAATCTCTGTTGCCATGGATGACCACGAGGCCGTCAATGGGCGCGGTGATGTGCATTTTCTTGATGTTTTGCTCTGCTTGCTCCATGGAGAGCCGCGCTTTGTGCCGTTTCTCTTCACTGATGGCAAGCGCCGCCTGGTTAGAGGCGCTGTGCGATTGAATGTCCTGCTGAAGCTGGGTCAACGCGCGCCTGGCTTCATCCAGGGCAAGCAGGTTCTTCTGCGCATCAATGGGGCTCACCAGTTCGTTCTTGGTTACCTCGAGCTCCGCGCGGCGCACCGCGTACTTTGCTTTCAGCAGCGCGGTTTGATCTTCCGCCGTCTGGACGTCGGCGTCTGCCCTGGCTTTTACAATCTCCTGCTCCGCTTGCAACAAGTCGCTGCGATTCTGTCCGAGATTGTATTCCTGCTGGCTGGGATCAAATTCAAGCACCACGTCGCCGGTGTGAACCTGTGCCCCGGAACGCGCCAGCGTGATGATTTGCAGCGTGCCCCCGGCGATGGGAGGAGCGATAACCGTTCTCGATTGGGAAGTTCGCAATACTCCGGTAGTGAATACCTTGAGTTGAAGATCGACTTCTTTGACGGTTGCGGTTGGAATTTCGGAATCGGTCGCCAGGACGGTCGTTTGGCGGCATGCGCAGCAGGTCACCGCCAGCGCGAGGGTCAGAAGAAATGCTCGTATTTTTGATCCGCCATCCATCACGAGAATGTCCTACTCGGTTAGCGTGGGATCTTTCAACGCCAGTTGCTCTCCCGGCTGCAATCCTTTTCCGATCAGTGCCTCGTCGCCGCTCCGGCGAAGCACCTCAACGGTAGTTTCTTCGAACTTCGACCCGCGCCGGACATACGCAACCGTCCGCCCCGCTTTCCGGAAAAGCGCGGAAGAAGCAATCACGACGCCATCGGCGACGTGGTCCACCGCAACCCGGACAACCGCCCCCATTCCCGGAGTAAGCCGGGCATCGCTATTCGCCAGCCCCACTTCCACGGTGAAGTTCCTCGGAACCGGCCATCCGGCGTTGAAATCCAGGCTGGCCGTCGGACTGATCGTTTCGATGCGGCCTTCAAAACTCCCATCGGGCACCGCTTCAACCCGCACTGCCCCGGTCTGCCCCACTTTCAACTGGCCCCTCTCGGCTTCCTCAATACGCGCGGAAATCTTCAGCGTGGATGGGTCGGGAAGCTCGGCGATGGCCGCGCCTGGCCACGCGCGGTCTCCCGGCTTGAACGGAGTCGGGCCGCCTTGCGGCTGCCAGTGGTTTTGCAACGCGACAACTCCATCGAGCGGCGCCCGCAGTGCAAGAGACGCCAGGCTGCGCTCGTCCTGCTGCACCTGAAAGGCTGCCTGATCCTGCTTCTGTTTTTTCGTGGCAAGATCCGCGGCCGCGGCAGAGCGATCCGCATTGAGTTTGGCTTCGGTTTCCTTGACCTTCTGCTCGGCATCTGCCAGCTTCAGTTTGGCTTCCTCGCCTTCAATCACTGAAACAATCTCCTGTTTGCTGGCATCCAGGCGCGCCTTCTGCGCGCCAAACTTGGCCGTCATCACGTCGGTAAGATCCTGCTCTTCCTTCAGGCGCGCGGAGGCGCGCGATTGGTGAATTTCCGCTTCCGCTGATTTAAGAGCGGACTGGTCCTGAGCGAGCTTTTGTTTCACGGTTGTGTTGTCGAATTCGACCAGCACATCTCCCTTCTTGACTTTTGCTCCATTCGTCGCAAGGTTCATGATTTGCAGATCGCCGGCGCCATAGGGCGCGGCGATGATCGCGGAATGGAGCGCCTTCACTTCGCCTTTCACTTCCAGGTAGTCAACGAATTCCTTTCGCTTCACCTCCGCCGTGGAAAGTTTCGCCGCCGGACTCGCCATGCGGAGCGCCCCAAAAACAAAAACACCGAGCACGAGCACGGCCGCGCCCGTTGCGCCCCTTTTCCCTGGCGTCCACTTTTGATTCCGGCGGTTCATTGCCGGGCCGTCCTTGTCTCTTCTTCTATCGCGGTCCGCCGGATAATATCTCCCTCTGAAAGTCCGGAATTCACAACCACATCCAGATCATTTCGCGGGCCCGTTTCGACAGTGCGCTTCTCGAACCCCACCGTAGTTTTCAGCCAAACGAAAGAATGATCGGTTTCGCTCCCGATACTCTGCCAGGGAACGACAAGAGCGCTTTTCTCGGAGCCGAGATCGAGATCGAGTGCCGCAGAAAGATCGGGCAACAGCCTCGGATCGGTTCCCTGAATGGAAAAACGCGCGGTGAAGGAGCGCACCGCTTCGGAAAATTGCCCAGTATGGCCGAGCGGCGAAAGTTCTTCGAGAGTCGCGGGAAGAGTCATGCCCGGATAGGCGTCCAAATGCATCCGCGCCTGCAGCCCTGGGTGTACTTTCAGGAGATCCACCTGATTCAGTTCCACCCGGACCTCCATTTGGGATGGATCGACCACTTGCAGGAACGGAACGCCAGGCCTGACCTGGTCGCCCTGCTGTACTGTTCCCATGCGTCCGCCCAGCCAAATGGTGTTGTAGACAACCACTCCCGGCATGGGAGAGTGCACTACCATCTTCGCGGCGTTTCCTTGCGCGTAACGCATGGCTTCCATTGCGCGGTCGCGCTGAATTTCCTGGATTCGAATGTTTGCGACCGCCGCGGCGCGCTTTAACTGATACGTCTCTTTCAGTTGCTTCAAAGTCGCTTCCGCTTCGTCGAGAGCTTCCTGATTCTTTTCCGCGTCGATGCGCGAAACGATTTCATTTCTCTGCAGCTCGAGTTGCGAGCGCTTGAATTCATCTTCCGCCTGCTTCATCGCCGTATCGTCCTTGGCGCGCGCAATGTTTTCGTCGGCCTGTTTCTGCGCTACCTGCCCGACAAGATTTTCATACGTGCTTTTCTTGTCGAGATAGTCTTTCGTCTGCGCTTGTGGATCGAATTCGACGAGGATGTCGCCCTTCTGTATGTGCGTGCCCGCAGGAGCCAGCCTGGTAATGACCATGGAGCCGACCTGCGCCCCTTCCAGTCTCGGCGCCAACACCACGAATGACCGCGAAGCCAGCGTAGTCCCGTTGAGCCGCAGACTTTGCGTGAAGCTTCTTTTTTCCACGCGGATGATTGATTCTTCGACGTTGGCCGCTGCTCGCCCGCTCCGGAAATGCGCGAACAGCGAGACAGCTATCACCAGGAAAAGCAAGACAGACGCACGGAGAATGAAAGTTTTGGACCTGCCCTGGGTTAGAGATGTGTGGACCATCGCCTCGACTACCCGGGAAGATTAGACGTACCACGGTCAAACTGGGCTGTTGGATTTCAAATCCGGCAAAATGGTTGTGTCCCTCGGCTCCGCCCGCACCGGTTTCCGACAGCCCCAGAGTTTAACTCAGAAGTCACCCGAGGACTACGACAGAAAACCGTCCCATTGGACGCCAATACTACCTTTGGCTACACTGAGAGTTTCAATTCCAGTGGAAAGACGCGCTGACGATGAGTGATTCGAATCAGAAGACATCTTCCGTCAGGGTGCGATTCGCCCCTTCCCCGACCGGGTATTTGCACGTGGGGGGAGCCCGCACCGCTTTGTTTAACTGGCTTTTCGCGCGGCGCCAGGGCGGCACCATGATTCTTCGCATCGAGGACACCGATGCCGAGCGCAACAAGCCCGAACTTGTCGAGGGAATTCTGGATGGCTTGCAGTGGCTGGGCGTCAATTGGGACGAAGGGCCGTTTTACCAGTCCCAAAGGTCGGAACTGTATCGCGCCGCGGCGAAGAAATGCCTGGCCAACGGTGCCGCATTCCTGTGCTACTGCCCGGCGGAAAAATATGCCGGCGGCGATCACGCGGAAGAAGGCAGCGAAGGCACGCAGATGCGCCGTGTCACACGCTGTTCCTGCCGCGACGGCAAACCATCTTCGCCCGGGGTGAAGCCGGCGCTCCGCTTCAAAGTTCCACTCGGCGGAACAACAAACTTCTTCGACGCGGTATTTGGCGAACGCGAGTTCTCGAACGAAGAAATCGAGGACTTCGTCCTGTTGCGCTCCGGAAAAGGCGACGAAGAATTCGGCCAATCGATGTATCAGTTGGGCGTAGTCGTCGACGACATCGACATGCGCATCACCCACGTGATTCGCGGCGCGGATCACCTTTCGAATACGCCGAAACAAGTCTTGCTTTATCGGGCGCTGGGCGCGGAGCCTCCCGTGTTCGCGCACGTGCCCCTGATTCTCGGCGCGGACAAATCCCGCCTTTCGAAACGCCACGGCGCCACGGACGTAAATATGTACCGCACCGAAGGTTTCCTGCCGGAGGCTTTCCGCAACTTCCTCGCGTTGCTGGGCTGGTCTCCCGGCGGCGACGAAGAATTCTTACGGACGAAAGACTTGATCGAGAAATTTTCGCTCGGAGGCGTCAGCCGCACCAACGCAGTGTTCGACCGGCCGAAACTCGAGTGGTTTAACACGCAATATTTGCAGCGGCTTCCGATCGAGGAGCTGCTGCCCGAAGTCGAAAATGAATTGAAGCGCAGCGGCTTGTGGAAGCCGGAGTGGGCGACCGGAGCTGCTCCGGGGCCCGACGGCAGGGATCACGCGTGGTTTCGAAAGACCATTGATTTGCTGCGGCCGCGCATCCGGTTGCTGCCGAATTTTTCTTCATGGTCGCGCGCATTTTTCAGCGACGAATTTCCGCGCGACGCTGCGGCAAAGGAGAAATTCTGGAAAGATCCGAAAGTGCCGGAGCTCCTAGCGAAGCTTGCCGATGCGCTCGCAGCGCTCCCCGAGTGGAACCACGACGCGTGTGACCACGCTTCGCGCGCGGCGGCCGAAGCGGGCGGCGTCAAAGCGGGCTTGCTGATCAACGCTACCCGCGTGGCGATTGTGGGCCAGGCGGTGGCGCCACCGCTTTTCGATACCATGGTCGTTCTCGGCCAGCAGCGCGTCGTCGGCCGTTTGCGTGATGCAGTGGCCGGTTTCTCTAGAAGCTAAAGCGCCACCCCTTTAGAAATCCCGCTCCCCAGTTCTGTGTCGACAATCATTTTCTGCCTTTGGCGGGGCAATCATTGCTTCCGAAAAATCTCCGTGTGAGCAGGTTTGGCCGCTGCGGCAGTGGCGGCAACGTTTAGTGTTGCATCAAGCGTGAGCGTGACCGGGGGCAGGCAGAGTTCGCTGCTGCACGCCTGGTAGCGGAGCTTGAGAGGAATGTGTTGCTCGCCGAGGGGGGCCTCCGCCAGCGCGGTGACGGGCAGGCGAAGAATAACGGTGTCCTGATAAACGTTCAGGGGAATTTTGGAAAAGGCGAATTTTTCAAGTTTGCCCTTGGGATAGGAGACTTCCCCGGCGTTGAAGCCGGCGGGAAGCGCGGCTTTGAGATCGGTGGCGATGAGATAGTCTTCCGATTTTTCGCGGGCGTTGACGTGGAAGCCGGGGCGAATCTTCATCACGACAGCAATCTGGAACGAGCTGCCGCGGGCGGCAGGGTCAAGCGACGCGTAAACTTCCGGCTTGACGACGTCGCGACCCGAGGGAACTTGAGAAAAGGCCAGCGATGACAGGGCGGCAGACAATAGGACAAAAAAGAAGAAGGAAAACAGTTTTGCTGATTTCATAGGGTAACCTGCGCGCCGAGTTGCTGGGATATGACGCGGCTCATGACGGTGCGGAGATCTTCGCCGCTTTTTTCGTGGACAAAGGCGCTGCGCGAATCGTTCCAACCGAGCTTGAAGCTGGTGGAAAGCGCGGAGACCCATATTTCGCGGACAGGCGTGTTGGGCGAAATCACGAACTTGGCCTCCTCGGGCTCCTCGAAAATAACCTCGAGTTTTCCGGATTCGCCTTCGACATCGAAACCGTGTTCATCGCCGGCAGTGAGCATGCGTCGCTTGAGGTCCTCGAACGCGGCATCGGCTTTCCGCTGAAAGTCTTTTTCATCGAGCATTTCTTTAGCGTACATGAAGAGAGTGGGCAGTGGGTAGTGAGCAGTGGGACGCCTCAAAGACATGCTGGAACACGGGATCGCTTGAAGGCTCGAATATGAAAACATTGCGGGTACCCCCCGCCGCGCGTGCCCTGGGGCAAAGAGTTTGGAATTGATTGAAAAGAAATGAGTTGAGTTTTTCTAGAGAGCCAAAGAGTCTTAAGAATTCTTGATTTCGCGTAGCTGGCCATTGGTGACGTCGTAAACGAAGCCGCGGACGGCGACAGTTTTGGGGATCCATGGATGGGTGTGGAGTTTCTGCAATTGATGGCGGACATTTTCCTCGATGTTCTGGAAATCCTGGTGCGCAGGTCGTGTTCCGTGGTGTGCATCAAGCCGCAATCGGTGTGGTTAATGACCATGATTTCTTTGGTGCCGAGGAGATAATGCGAGACGACCAGAGAGCGCAAGGTATCATCGGTCACAATGCCCCCGGCGTTGCGGATGATGTGAGCATCTCCTTCTTTCAGGCCCAGAGTGCGAGTCGAAAGACGAGTATCCATGCAGGTCAGGACCGCGAGCTGGCGCTCCGGGCGAGGCGTGAGCTTGCGCAATTCGTGCGTGCGCGAGTAAATTTCGTTGGCGGCGAGAACTTCATCAATGACGCTCATGAATTTACAGCTGAGATTCGATGGCCTTGGTAAGTTCTTCGTAGCTGATGAGGCCCTGAACTTTCTTCACGATTTTTCCGTCCTTGGAAATAAGGAAGCTGGTGGGATAACCGAGAAGTCCACCGAATTTGTCGGCGACTTCGTCGCTGCCAATGACGATGGGGTAGTTCATCGGGAGTTTCTGGCCGTTGACGTTGAAGCGTTCCTTGGCGAGGAAGGGAGCAACAGCGGACTTGCCATCTTCGTCCATGGAAACTCCTAGAACGGTGAAGCCTCTCGCTTCGTACTTCTGCTGCATCTCGATGAGCCAGGGAATTTCGATGTAGCAGGGATCGCACCAGGTGGCCCAGAAGTTGACGAGAACGACTTTGCCTTTGTATTGGTCAAGCGTGGCGGTTTTGCCGTCGAGATCTTTGAAAGCCACTTCGGGGGCGGACTTGATATCGGGCGCGTCGCTCGTCTTCACGGTGCCATTCGCCGGAACTTTGACATTGACGCGCGTGGCCCTGTCCGCATAGACAGTGGCGACGATGAGCACGAGCACAGTGGAAATGATCAGAATCACTTTTTTCATGGTTGTTCCCCGAATTGGCCGGGCGCACTCCTCTAGAGTGAAAAACGATTCAAAAAAGTCAGCTTCGTCGAGAGCCAGGTCAGTTTGTTGACGAAGACCAGTCCTCCGACGAACAAAAGTAGCGCGCCGCTGAAGAGTTCGACGGCGTGAAGATATTTCCGAAAGTTCTTATAGAAAACCATGAACTTGCCGATGCCAAGGGCCGTGAGCAGAAACGGTATGGCCAGGCCGGCAGAGTAGACGGCGAGGAGCAGGACGCCGCGGGCAATCGTGTCGCTGCGAGCTGCAAGAATCAGCACGGCGCTGAGGATCGGGCCGATACAAGGAGTCCAACCGAAAGCGAATGCGAAGCCGAGAAGGAAGCCGCTCCAGATGCCCGGCTGCGTGGCTTTGGTGCGGAGGTGCACGTCGCGATTGAGCCAGCGGGCCAGCGCCGGACCAAAAAAGCCAATGAGTGAGAGCGAGAAAAAGTGCGAAGCGCCCAGGCCCGCGACGAGCGGAGCGTGCTTGAAATAGGCGGCCACGCCGAGCGCAACGAGAATGATGCCAAGGATGATGCCCACGCGGAGATTGAGTTTGATGAGGGCGCCGACGAGGTGAAGGCCGAAGAGAAGAATCAAGGCTCCAGCGACAGGAGCGATCAGAGCGCGGTTCTGGAGAAGGAAAGAGCCGACGGCGCTGGCGGACGCCCCGAAAGAAACAAAAACGACGGAAAATCCTGCAACGAAGGCAAGAGCAGATGCGAACAGGCCCGAGCTCGGAACCTCGCCTTGACGCAACTGCTCCATCCCGATGCCTGAAAGCATGGAGATGTAGCCGGGAACGAGCGGCAAAACGCAGGGCGAGAGAAACGAGACGAGCCCGGCGAGAAAAGCAGCTGCTAGTGGGACATCATTCATTCTGATGCAGTCCTCGGTGCGGCTCAGTAAGCGCGGCGACACCGCGCATCCAAGTAGACCTTAAAAGAGCCTTTCCTATTCTCCCACAAATCGGATTCGTGTTCGTCGACAGGTTCACGTGCTCTGTGGGAGAGCCGGAATATGCAGTAAGCGAACCTGATTACTTCGCCTAAGAGTGACACCACAAACGTGGGCGCGCGTCAGCGGCCAACACGAACTCCCTCCCTTAGACGGACAAAACGAGGAAAGGAAACAAGGCTCGACTGGTAGCGAATCAACGACAGCTGATGGATTTGGCTGGCGCGGGCCGTGGAGTGCCACCACAAGGCAGCCTGTAAGTGACTGAATTAAAGCGTCTTGCAGGTACTTAAAATGGCCTGGAGGTTGCCATTGCCTGACTGGACACTGTGCCGTGTCTGGCAGGTGAGTATGGGATGGACACCGAACAAAGTGACGCTTCTGCGAGTGGTGGTGGGATTTGCGGCCGTGTGCCTGTTCGGGCGTGGAGCGTGGGCCAACCTCACGGCAGTGGGGCTGACGGTGGCGGCGATTGCTCTCGATGCGCTGGACGGGCACCTTGCGCGCAAGAAGAAGATGGCCACGCCGGTTGGCGCGCAATTGGACATCCTGGGCGACCGCATGATCGAAAACGTCTACTTCACCTATTTTGCGGTCGTGGGGATGGTGTCGCTCTGGCTGCCGATCTTGTTTTTCGCGCGCGGAGCAGCGACGGATTTCCTCCGCGGGCTGGCGATGAAATCGGGACATTCCGGTTGGGGCGCGAACGCGATGTTGCGGACCTGGTGGGGGCAGGCGCTGGTGGCGTCGCGTTGGAGCCGTGGGCTATACGCGGCGATGAAGTGCCTGTGTTTTTGCTACCTGGGAGTGGAACTGGCATTGACGCGCGGCCCGGTAGCCCTCGTTGGAAGTCTGGCGGCGGACGTCGACGGCGTGATTCGCACGGGCGCACACGTATTGACGTGGATGACCGCGGCGTTTTGCCTCGTGCGCGGGCTACCGGTTCTGATCGAAGGGTGGAAATACCTCGCGGGAAACGTAGGCCCGGCGCGCGGGACGAAAAGCGCAGCGCAGGAGGCCACATGACGGAGGCGAGAGAGGTTGAGGAAATAAATGAGGTTCATGAGGTAAGGGAGAGCAAAGGAGTGGCGGCGTTTTTTGATTTGGATGGAACACTTGTGGCCTTGCCGTCGCTGGAGCGGAGGTTCTTTCTAGCGCTGAGATATCGGAGAGCGATCCCGGTCGGAAGCTACTTTCTGTGGCCGCTAGAAGCCTTGCGGCTGGTGCCGCGCGGGATCACCGCTATGTTGCAGGCGAACAAAATGTATTTACGCGGCGTGCCGATTCTTAACGGGTGTGGCGAGAGAGACGGCGATGTCTCTTCCTGGCACAAAGACGGCCACCAGGCCGAGGGGCAGGCGTCGGCTCCTCCGCGGCGCAATCCACGATGGCCTGTCCCCACTTTTTTTGCGCCGGCCGTCGAGCGAGTGGCATGGCACGCGAGACAGGGACACAAAATCGTGTTGGTGAGCGGGACGCTCGACCCATTGGCGCGAGGAGCCGCGCGCGCCCTGGAAGCTGGGCTTGCGGCGCGCGGAATCGCAGCAACGATTCGCGTGTTTGCGACGCGGCTGGAAGAGAGTGACGGCATGTGGACAGGGCGGATTTTGGGCCAAGCCATGTTTGGAGAAGCGAAGGCGCGTGCGGCGAAGGAATTCGCGAAGGACACGCGGCTCGAGCTCGAGCGTTGCTACGCGTATGGCGACAGCCTGAATGACCGGTGGTTAATGGCGTCGGTCGGCTGGCCAGTAGCAGTGAACCCGTCGACCGATCTCGCAAGCATCGCGCGCAAGCAGGGTTGGCCGGTCGTATATTGGAATCAGGAAAAAGATTCAACACAGAGGTTACACAGGCCTCAGAGTTCGCAGGGAAGAAAGAACAGCGCAGCGCGACTGCAGAGCGATGTGCCAATTGCAAGCGGAGTGCGGAGAGATTGACGGATGGAGCAGGTGGGTTTGGAGAGCGCCGGATGAACGACGGGCAGGGACAGAACTACGGAGGCGATCGATCAGCGCTCGTTTGGCGCTGTCGAGTAGTTGCCGCCAGAGGCGAGGAACGTGCGGCAGAATTCGAAGCGGAGAAGCCGGGAATTGCGGCGTGGATCGCCAGGGGAGCGGCGGCAGCCTGGGTGGCGTGCGGAGCCTTTGAATGGGTAGCGCTGGGATACTTGGCGGTATCCAGCGCACTGATCGCGATCTTTTTGAAAAATCTCGCGCATCCCGTGAAGCTGCTCGGCGTGCAAGCGCTAGTTGCCTCGATCATCTTACTTTTGTGCCTGGCAGAAGCCCGAGTCTCGGGACGCGCGAAGCCAGAGGGCGATACGATTTCAGCGAAGTTCTGGCACTTCTGGCGGTACTGGTATCCGCATCTGTTTTTTCTTTTTTGCTTTGAGGAACTGGGAAAGCTCGTGCATCTCGTCACGCCCGGCTGGCAAGACGGGAAGCTGATTACCGCCGACTATATGTTGACCGGCGTGCACCCAGCCGTGTGGCTCGAGCAGTTTGCAACCCCGGCTCGCAACGATTTCATGCAGTTTGCCTACCTCACTTACTTCACCTACCTGCTGGTGCTGGGCGGAACGTTGTATTACCGGCGTGACTGGCGAGGCTACTGGTCGGTGATGACGTACTCAGCCGCGGGGTACGCAATCGGCTACTGCATCGCGATTTTCTTTCCAATCGAGAGTCCCTGGTTCTCGATGGCCGGCGCGTGGCACGGATCGCTGTCGGGCGGGCCGTTCACGACCACGATCAATTTCATCGAACACTTTGGGCGCGTGCGGGGCGCGGCATTTCCCTCCGAACACGTCGCGGGTTCCGTCGCAGCATTGTGGGGAGCTTGGCGGCACCGGCGTTGGCTGTTCTGGGTGATGGCGCCCATGGTGACCTGCATGTGTGTTTCAACTGTGTGGGGCCGGTATCACTATGTAGTGGATGTTTTCGGCGGGATGGTCACGGGGACGCTGGGGTACGTGATCGGGAGCTGGATCATAAGAGCAAGAGGCGCGGTGGCATCAGAAGCACGCTAAACCGGCGGCCTGCGATTTTGTGGCTGGGTTCGCTCGAAGATCTTAGCGATGCGCAGCAAGACCGGCTCGCTCGATACCCCGGCCATGAACTGCAAACCGATCGGCAATCCTGAGCGGGTAAAGCCACAGGGAACGGAAACGGCGGGCACACCAGCGAGATTCGCCGGGCGGTTGTGGCGCAATAGCAAGGCGCGAGCGGGATACTCGTGCGCGCCGACCCGGATCGTTTCCTGATCGAGCAGTGACGCCTCGATCGCGGTTGATGGATAGACCAAGGCATCCACATCCTCCTCCGCAAGCGCCAAGTGCAGTCGTTGGGAAAACTGTTTCTGAATCTCCAGGGCCTGCAGATATTCCATTGCCGGAACTTTGCCGCCCATCTCGAGTCTCGAGCGCACATCTCGACCGTACTCCGCGGCTTGCGCCGGAAAATATCCTTGTTGCTGATGATAGATTGCTGCTTCCACCCATGCGATCTGATTTCCCGCGTCTTCGGTCTCATCGAGCAGCGGGATGGAAACATCTTTTGTGGTCACGCCCGCGTGGGAGAGAGCGCCGAGAGCCGCGCCGAAGGCCTTGCGAACCTCCGAAGAAAGCGCGTCAAAGAACAATTGTTGTGGAATGCCCAGACAAAACTCTCTCGGATTCGCCCGTAAAGTCGAAGGCTTGGCCATGCTCGGCTCGTGGCCTACGCGGGTGTATAAAATGCCGGTGAGCGAAGCAACATCACTGACCGTTCGAGCCAGCGGGCCCGCGCAATCGAACGCGGGAGAAAGTGGGATGATCCCTTCACACGAAATGCGGCCCAAAGTCGGCTTTAGCCCGGCAATGCCGCACAAAGAAGCGGGAATACGTATGGAGCCTCCGGTGTCGGTTCCGATACTGCCGTAGCAAAGTCCTGCGGCAACGGCAGCTGCTGAGCCGCCGCTGGAGCCACCGGGAATGTGTTTGAGATCCCATGGATTATGGACCGGGCCGTAGTGGGGGTTGCTCGACGTCACGCCATACGCGAATTCATGCATGTTCGCCTTGCCGAGAAAAACAGCGCCCGCTTCCTTGAGCTGCGCGACGACAACGGCGTCTTCCTTGGGAACGAAGTCTTTCAGGATTTTTGAGCCTGCCGTCGTGCGAATGCCTTTGGTGTGAATGTTGTCTTTCAGCGAAACGGGAATGCCGTGGAGGGGGCCGCGGTCGCGATGACCTTTGCGGCCGCGAGGTGCGAAGAGTTCCGATTCGGCTTTCTTGGCCTCGGCGAGAGCAAGTTCCGCGGTGACGGTGATGTAAGCGTTCAGCCTGGGATTAAGCTGCTCGATGCGTGCAAGCATGAGCTTAGCCAGGTCCACGGGAGAAAGCTTTCGCTGGCGAAAAAGTTTTCCGACTTCTTCGATGGAGGCAAACGCGAGATCGGGGTCATTCCCGCTCAAAATATTTTCTCCTGATGGCGGAGATTTCCGAAAGTACCGATGTTCGCGATAATGAACGCGATGCGGAACTGGTTCTCCGTGCGCACTTGGCCGAGATTGATGCGCCGGTATTCGACGGCGAGACCGCAACAGCCGCCATTGTAACTGAACTGCGCGATCTGGTTTTGCAGCGTCTTGTTCTCGAAGTCGTATCCGATTCCGGTGATCAGATTAAAACCCTTGCGAGATTCATTGCCGTAGCCGATGAGCGCGCGAATCTGGCTCGAAAGCGGCTGTTCGAAGGGGAGCACTGGAGGAGGCTGGCTGGGAAGGTCGCTGAGCGCCGGATTATCGTTCAGCCTGAAAAACGCGGTTGTGACAAAAAATTCCCGATAGGGCTTTACTTTGAGGAGAGTCCCGATGGTCACCAGCCTCTGGATTTGGGGATCATACTGGAGAATCTGCTCCAAATCGTACAGGCCCCCGGGAGTGATCTTGATATCGCTGACGATTGGAGACCAGTTGCGCGGACCGAACGCGAAAGCGAAAGGCGAGATCGAATCGAGCGCCTGGAGGACGTTACGCTGGCCGTTGACGATGGCACCGCCAAAGGTGGGATCAAAGTAATGCTTCTGGACGATTCGCCAGGAAATGAGCTCCTGGGGCTGTCCGTCACCCTCTTTTCGAAAGAGCCTCTGGGTAAACCCATATTCTACTTCGCTGGTATCAGTCAGGGTGCTGTCGGAATCGAAACGAATAAATTCGGCGAAGTGATCCACACCGGTGACGTAGCGGTAAGTAACCTCCGGTTCGATCGTGTGCTTGTACCGGCGCCGGGACTTGTCCTTCTTCAAGGAAGAGCGATCGAAAAATCGTTCGAGCGTAGGCGGGCGAAGTTCGACGGTGAACTCGCCGGTGTTGCGCAAGATGGGAGCGCCACTGACCAGGCCCGCAGAATTGTACGAATCGCCGTAGCGCGTGGTGCGAAAAGCGGCGGAAGCGGTTACGCCGAGCCACGGTCCAAAATGCAACGGAACGGTAACCCGGGGCGCCAATTCGTAGCGATCGACGAAATTGGAAGTCTGAATCATTTGATCACTTCGGTACACCAGGCCGGCAGAGCCATCGAAACCGAAATAGATTGGTGCGCCGCTCCACGGAGACTGCTCCACTGAGCCGAAGCGCGCCTCCGGCAGATTGCGAAAGGTGACGCTGGTGGCGGGAATCGCCGGGCTGGTTGATGTTGCTGCGACCGGCAACGTGAGAAAACTCTTGTCATCGAGGCCCGCGAAATTCAGGCTGAAGCCCCGGAAATTGTTTGTAAGGAAGGTGGCGCTGCGCACCTCGGAATTGGTGGCTTCGCCGAAGGAATCGGCGAATGCCAGCCGGAATGTCAGCGAGGAAAGATGATTGTAGTCCGTCACGAAACGCCAGCCGCCTGGAAGCAACGACTGGATTTCAAGACGCTGCTGCTCGCCGCCCTGTGGGCTACGCGTACCGTCGGGATTCAGGAGCCCGCGGTCCTCAACCCCAAAGTAGGTGTACTCCATCGAAGTATTTTCGAAGGGCTTGGCCCGGAATGATCCACGTTCGAGAACACCGCGCCGGCTCATGAACTGAAGGCCCAGGGTCGCGTCCCACCACGGCTTAGGCGCCAAATAAAATGCGTCACCAAGAATGAAGCCCTTCCGCGAGCTCTGGCCGACATCCGGAATAAGGACTCCAGATGCGCGAACCCTGCGGCCCGCGGGGGCGGTGGCGTAAGGAAGCCAAATCAGAGGCACCCGGAAGAGGCGGAAGTTGGCGTTAACAAGGGCAACGGTCTTATCCAGATGAATTCGTGCGTTTGGCGCGTAGAACTGCCACTTCGGGTGTTCGGGATCGCAGATGGTGATCCAGGCTTCGTGGACGAGGTAGATGCCCGCCGGGAAGCGCTCTACGTCTCGTGCCTCGAAATATAGCGGATTGTCCGAAATCAAGAGTTCCGGATTGGGCCGCCGCTCGATCTTGACCGTGCCGCGAACGTTATGAAAGAGGCCGTGTCCCGTACTTACGTTGTAACGGGCTTCATCGGCTTCCAGATGCTCATTGCCGTAATCGAGCAGCACATGGCCGGTCGCGATGGCCTCATAGGTCTTTCCGTTGTATTCGACGTGGTCGGCGCGAAGCCGCGTGTCCGCGTAATGGATATCTACGTCACCGTCGGCCGTGCTGACGTCGCCTATTCGGCTCTGTGTTTTCGCTTCGAGATTCGCGACTCCGCCGTGGGGGGCGGGCAGGCGGCGGCCTTGCTGGGCAGAGCAAATTTCGGTTGTCGTGGCCGCAAGCACGATGGGCAGCGCAGCCAGAAAAAATAGCGTGCGGAGCGCGACAGGAACTCGTGCATGGGAATAGCGATTCACTCGGAGCATGCGGTCAATGAAAACAATTGGATAGCCTAGCACGCGGTCGTAGGGATTTGAAGGCAGGGGCAGGCGTTCCAGTTGCATCGTTCGGCTAATGATTGCCCAGCAGCCAAGAATTCCACGGGCGTGAAACGCGAAGACTCCGCCGCGCGTCTGTCACTGCATCGGTTGCTTTGCCCTTTTGAAAACTTTTGATGCGTTATGCGGCCCAGCCGGAGTAACATGCCGGGCCTTGCGTACAGGGGGAAGGAAATGAAGCACAAGTGGAATGCTCTGCGGACGATTCTGGTTTGTGTGGTGTCTCTAGGTGCGCCGGCGATAAGCGCGCTGGCCGCGCCCGGTGACCAGCCAAATCCCACCGATAAATTCAAGACTCTGGAATTCCGGGAAATTGGGCCCGCCACAATGGGCGGGCGGATCGATGATTTCGCGGTCGTGGAGAGCAATCCAAACATCGTCTATGTCGGCACTGCGTCCGGCGGCGTCTGGAAAACGACCAACAACGGCACGACTTGGGAGCCCATATTCGACAAGGAAGGCGTGTCGACGATTGGAGACATCGCGATTGCTCCATCCGATCCGGCCGTGGTGTGGGTCGGCACGGGCGAGCCGAACAACCGCCAAAGCTCCTCCTGGGGCGACGGAGCGTACAAATCCCTCGACGGCGGAAAGACCTGGAAGAGAATGGGGTTGGAGACGACGCGACATATTGGCCGGATCGTTATTCATCCAAAGAATCCGGATGTGGTGTACGTCGCGGCGCTCGGCCGTTTGTGGGGCGCGAATCCAGACCGCGGTGTCTATAAGACCTCGGACGGTGGCAAGACCTGGTCACAAGTCCTGAAGATCAACGATGACACCGGCGTGAGCGACGTCGCCATGGACCCCCAGAGCCCGGACACTTTGTATGCCGCTTCCTACGAGCGGCGGCGGACGCCCTTTGGATTTAACGGCGGCGGCCCGGATAGCGCGATTTACAAGACCACAGATGGCGGCGCCACCTGGAAAAAACTGACCAAAGGCTTGCCCTACGAGAACGGCGGGGACACGGGCCGCATCGGACTGGACATCTACCGCAAGGACTCCAACATCGTGTACGCCATCGTGCAGCACGAAAAGGGCGGAACCTATCGCAGCGAAGACAAAGGCGAAACCTGGAAGAAGATGGGCGATACCAATCCACGGCCCTCGTACTACAGCCAGATTCGCATCGATCCCAATAACGATCTCCGCATTTGGGAACTCGGCGCCCCGATGTTTTATTCCGAGGACGGCGGCAAGACCTTTTCAACCCAGCGGATACGAGGCATTCACGGGGACTATCACGCAATGTGGATTGACCCGACGGATTCGAATCACATGCTCACTGGCTCGGACGGCGGAATTCACTGGAGCTATGACGCGGGCAAGACATGGGACTTCGTCAACACGATTGCCATCGGCCAGTTCTACGAGGTGGCCCTCGACAACGAAAAGCCCTACCACATCTGCGGCGGTTTGCAGGACAACGGCAGCTGGTGCGGCCCGGTCCAGACACTCACGCGTGACGGCATCGTCAATGAAGACTGGCAGGTGATTCACGGTGGCGACGGCTTTTATGCCGCCATCGACAACGTCGAGCCGTGGATCGTTTACACCGAATCGCAGGACGGCTTCATCGACCGCCGCGACATGCGCACCGGGTTGCAGCGCTCCATCCGCCCGGAGGCGAAGGCAGGAGAGCCGCACTACCGCTTCCAGTGGAATTCGCCCGTTGCAGTCTCCGTTCACGAGCACACCACAATCTATTACGGCGGAAATTATCTCTTCAAGTCCACCGATCGTGGAGACAACTGGACCCGGCTCGGCGGGGATTTGACCACCGGGGCGGACCGCAACAAGCTGCAAATTTTCGGAAAAACTCCGGACAAGAACACGCTGTCGCGTCACGACGGCGTGCAGGAATATCCGACCATCACCACTCTGAGCGAGTCGCCTCTGACGCCAAATGTTGTGTGGGTTGGCACCGACGACGGCAACGTGCAGGTGACGCGCGATGGCGGAAAGAGCTGGAAAAATGTCTCGTCGAAAGTTCCCGGAGTGCCCAAGGGAACTTACGTGAGCCGCGTGGTGGCATCGAAGACCGGCGAAGGAGTTGCGTTCGTGACGTTTGACGGCCATCGCAGCGACGACAACGGTGTCTATATTTTTGCCACCAGCGATTACGGCGAAACCTGGAAGGCCATCCGCAACGGCATTCCCGATTCCGCCGGAAGCGTCCACGTGGTGCGCGAGCATCCGCGCACCACCAACCTTTTGTTTGCGGGCACCGAGTTCGGCCTCTGGGTCTCGTGGGACCGCGGAGCCAACTGGACCGCGCTGAAAAATAACTTCCCCACCGTGCCGGTGGACGACATCGAAATCCAGGCGCGCGAAAACGACCTCGTGCTCGCCACCCATGGGCGCTCGATCTGGGTTTTCGACGATCTCACGCCCATCGAGAAAATGGATTCGAACGTGGCTGCTTCGGCCCTTACACTCTTTCCGCTGCGTCCGGCGATCACCTGGCATTTGCGCAACCGCCGCTGGAGCGCCGGTCAAAAAATGTTCACGGCCAAGAATCCGCCCTATGGGGCCATTTTGAGTTACTACCTCAAGGACGCCGTGCCCGTGGAAGCGCCAAAGAAAGACAAAGACGTAAAAGACAAGAAGGACGCGGCCGAAGAGAAGGTGATGCCCGATGCCAAGGCAGACGCTGCTGAAAAGAAAGAAGGCAAAATAAAAATCACCGTGGCCGACAAAGACGGCAAAGTAATTCGCGAGCTCGACGGCCCGGGCGCGGCGGGCGTCAACCGCGCGAACTGGGATCTGCGTTCGAACGCGCCCGCGGAGCCCACACCCGAGCAACTCGAAGCCATCGCTGCCGGTTATGGATTTGGGCCGCGCGGGCCATTTGTCGAGCCCGGCGAATACACCGTCAAGCTCAAGGCTGGCGACAAGGAAGCCTCGCAAAAAGTCGTGGTCGAGGAAGACACGCGCATCGTGATTTCCGCCACGGACCGTTCCGCGCGCCGCGAAATGATCGATCAGCTCTATCCCATGGCCAAGACCACAGATAAGGATCGCAAAACCATCGAAGGCATCCAGACGGCGCTGAAGACCGCGCGAGAGCAGTGGAAGAAGGACGCAGGCAAACCCAACACGACAAAAATTCCCGACGACATCGTCAAAGCTGCCGATGAACTGCAGAAAAAGGTAGACGCCGTCGCGGAAAAATTCATTCGCGAACGCGAAGGCTTGGGCAACGCCGGTCCTCCTTTCGAATGGAAGCCCGACCCGCTCCCCAATCAGGTCCAGCAACTCCTGGATGATCTCGACGGTTTCGCAGCCGCCCCCAGCGCTCACCAGAAGGAAAAGCTTGCCGAGCTGACGCCGCTGGTGAACGATGGTTCGGTACAGGTGAAGAAAATCTCCGACGAGGAACTCCCCGCGCTGAACAAGAAGATGAATGATGCGGGCATTCCGCATATCGTTCCAGCACCGCCGCAGTCACGCGGTGGCCGTGGCGGTGAAGAGGAATCGGAGCAGTAGCTGTCACTCTCGTCCACGCACCCCTGAGACGCTTCCCCGCAGCTTGCGTCTAAGGCCAGAAAAGGGTGTGTCCATTGGCGTGGCTCGGCGCGAGTGCACGGCCCGCCGATCCACGAGTCCCAGGTCAAGATTTTCCATAGAAGGCACGGAGGAAATTGAACATGAACGTGAAGCAGCCCAGTCGTCGCGGTCTGACCATGTGGTTTGTCACGATGGCCCTGGTTCTCGGAGGCACTCTCAGTGACGCAACGGCCCTCAACGCCGGCGCAAATCGCCAGGACGCCACGGCTCAGGACAAGGACAGGAAGGACGAAAAGAAAGACGAGAAAAAGGGCTTGCCGCTGAAGTCCGATCGCAAAGTTGAATTCACCACCGATGAGGGCACCTGGCTTTCTCTCGATCTCTCCCCCGATGGCAAAACAATTGTCTTTGAACTTGTCGGAGACATTTACACACTCCCCATCGAAGGCGGCCAAGCCAAGCTGATTGACGGCGGCATGTCCTTCGACAGTCAACCCAAGTTTTCCCCAGACGGCAATTGGATCACATTCATCTCCGACCGCGAAGGCAGCGAAAACCTCTGGATCATGCATCCCGACGGAACCGGCGTGAAACAAGTCTCGAAAGACCCAAACAATGATTTCACGTCGCCAAGCTGGGCACCCGACGGCAAATACATCTTTGTTTCGAAAGCCCAATTCGGAATCGGTTCCAGCGAAATCTGGATGTACCACGTGGATGGCGGTACCGGTGTGCAGATCACAAAGTCGAAGCCGATCCCTACCTTGGAAAGAAATAAGCGCCCGAACGCCATGGGTGTTGTTGCTTCCCAGGATGGAAAATACCTCTACTACGCGGCAAAGCTGGGCTCGCTCTACTACAACCAGCAGCTTCCCACCTGGCATATCGCCCGTCGCGATCGCAAGACCGGCGACGAAGACAACCTTATTGACCAGATCAAAAGCGCCTTTCGCCCCGTGCTCTCTCCTGACGGCAAACAAGTTCTCTACGTCACGCGCTACGAGACAGAGACCGGCCTCCGCCTTCGCAACCTCGAAAGTGGCGAAGACCGCTGGGTAAAGTACCCCGTCACGCGCGACGATCAGGAATCGCTCTTCACTCGCGACGTCTTTCCCGGTTACGCTTTCCTTCCCGGCGGCAAGGAAATCGTTTACAACCAGGACGGCAAGATCAAGCGGCTCGATCTCACCACCGGAAGCGAAAAAGTAATTCCATTCACCGCGCAGGTTTCGCAGGACCTTGGTCCCAAGCTGGATTTCCCGCAGCCCGTTGAACAAGGCCCCGTGAGAGTGCGGTTGATCATGGACCCTGCCGAATCGCCAGATGGGAAGAAACTCGCTTTCTCTGCCATGACTCACCTCTACACTCTCGATCTGCCCGGCGGCAAACCGCAGCGTCTCACCAGCGGAAGCGCCCACGAATTTCAGCCCGCCTGGTCGCCGGATGGGAAGACCATCGCTTATGTGACCTGGTCGAGCGAGGGCGGCCAGCTCTGGAAACTTTCAGCGACGGGCGGAACTCCAGCGCTGTTGTCGAAATCACTGGCGGTTTACAGCAATCCGGCCTTTTCACCGGACGGCGCGAAAATCGTTCTACTTCGGGGTAACGCCTATGACCGCGAAAACAGCACATTCGATGGCGGACAGACCGGAAACGCCGACCTCATTTGGATTCCCGCGGACGGCGGAGACTCCAACCTGATCTTGCCGGCGCGCGGTGCCGGCGGGCCGCATTTCACCAACGACAAGGATCGGATCTATGTTTACACGCCGCAAGGTCTGGTATCGCTCCGCTATGACGGCACTGACCGCCGCACGCACCTCGTTGTGAAGGGACAGGGACTCTACTTCGCCGAGGAGCCGGTTGCCGCGGATGACATCGTTCCAAGCCCTGACGGTCAATGGGTTCTCGCCCACGTCATGAACCAGCTCTATGTGATCGCCATGCCGGTCGTAGGCGGAGAACCCCCAACTGTGAATGTTTCCACTCCCGCCGTACCCGCAAAACGGCTGACGGACATTGGCGCGGATTATTTTGCGTGGGCCGACGACGGTAAGACCGTCACGTGGGCCGTGGGCGCGAGTCTCTTCCGCGAACCACTCCGCGCTATTTCATTCGAACCGCCCAAGGACGAAAAGAAAGAGGGAGACAAAAAGGCGGCTGACGCAAAGGACGCGGACAAGAAAGACGAAAAGAAGGAAGAGAAAAAGGAACCCAAGAAGCTGAAAGAAGAGGAGAAGGACGTCCAGGAAATCGCCGTCAATCTGGAAGTCCCACGAAAAACGCCCAAAGGCACGATCGTGCTGCGCGGAGCAACCGTCGTAACGATGAAAGGCGATGAAGTTTTGAAGAACGCCGATATTGTCGTCGAGAACAACCGCATTAAGAGTGTTGGCGCGAAGGGAGGTGTTCCCGCGGGCGCCAAAGTGTTCGACGTCAGCGGCAAGACGATTGTGCCGGGTTTTGTTGACACGCACGCCCACTGGACCGAAATCCGCCGCGGCATCCTGGACACGCAGAACTGGTCCTTCCTCGCCAATCTGGCGTACGGCGTGACGGCTGGCTTGGATGTTCAGACCGGCTCGAACGACATGTTTGCTTATCAGGACCTCGTGGATAGCGGTGATATTCTCGGACAGCGGGCGTTCTCGACCGGGCCCGGCGTTTTCTCCGACAATAACTTTCAATCGATGGAGGAAGTGAAGGGCGTTCTAACCAAATACCGGAAGTACTACGGCACGCACAACATCAAGAGTTACGTCGTCGGAAATCGCAAGCAGCGCCAATACATGGTCGAAGCCTCAAAAGAACTGGAGATGATGCCCACAACCGAGGGCGCGCTCGATCTGAAGCTCGACCTGACCCATTTGATTGATGGCTTTCACGGCAACGAACATACGCTGCCCATCGCGCCGCTCTACAACGATGTCATCCAGATGTTCGCGAAGTCCGGAATCGCCGAAACTCCCACGCTCATCGTCAACTATGGCGGCCCGTTCGGCGAGGACTACTGGTTCGAAAACAGTGAAGTGCATGACAACGCCAAGCTGAATCACTTCGTTCCCCACCGCGTCCTCGACCAAAGGACCAAGCGTCGGCAGGGATGGTTCCGCAAAGACGAGTATGAATTCCCGAAACTTGCTGCGCAAATGGCCAAACTCGAGCGTGCCGGCGGACTCGTCGGCGTCGGCAGCCACGGCGAGATGCAGGGGATCGGCTATCACTGGGAGCTGTGGATGCTCGCGAGCGGCGGAATGACCCCGCTCGAGGTTATCCGCTGCGCCACGGTCAACGGATCAAAGATTGTCGGCCGGCCGGCGGACTTGGGTTCCATCGAGCCCGGCAAGCTGGCGGATCTTGTCATCATGGACAAAAGTCCCCTCGACGACATCCACAACACCAACACCATTCACTGGGTGATGAAGAACGGCGAACTCTTCGAAGGAGACACTCTCAACGAGCTGTGGCCGGAACAAAAGAAACTCGAGCCGCTGTGGTTCTGGAACAACTACGACACGCCGAAGGCGGGTGATTCACTGAACTACGGTGTGACCAAGCAACCTTAGAGAGGGGATGACACTTGATCCTTGACTACGGGATAGTGAGTTGCGGGAGGGCCTGCCTTATGCCTCTTTTTACCACTCAGTTCTCCGTCTTTGCCGCGGCCTTTGTTTGCGTCTCTCGATACCACTCGAAGGTCCGCGCCAGGCCTTTCTCGAAAGTCACCTGCGGCGCATAGCCAAGGAATTCCCGCGCCTCGGTGATGTCGGCCTGCGAGTCGCGGATGTCTCCATCGCGCGGCGGATCGTATTTTGCTTCCAGCGTCTTACCCGTGATTCTTCCCAACTCGCGGAGGACGTCATTCAAGGAGACACGTCCACCCACGCCGACATTGAAAACTTTTCCCGAAACATTGGGTGCTTCGCACGCCAGCAAATTGGCCTGCACCGCGTTCTCGACAAACGTGAAATCGCGCGTCTGTTCCCCGTCCCCAAAAACGATCGGTTGCGTATCTTCCAGGAACGCAGTGCAAAATTTGGCAAGGACGCCCGAATACGGCGAACTGGGATCCTGCCGCGGCCCGAAAATATTGAAATAACGCAGCGAGACGTTTTCCAGCCCGTAACACCGGCCGAAAGTTTGTCCGTAAAGTTCCCCAACAAACTTCGTGACGCCATAGGGCGAAATCGGCTGTGGCTGCATGGTTTCCACTTTTGGCAATGTGGGTGTCTCGCCGTACGCCGAAGACGAAGCCGCGAAGACTACACGCTTGACCTTCAGCTCTTTGGCGGCAACCAGGACGTTGAGCGTCCCGTCAATATTGATCCTGTTTGTTTCGATGGGGTCCTTCACCGAACGCGGCACCGAGGTCCGCGCCGCCAGATGCAGCACGTATTCCGCATCATGCATGGCTTTCCGCACCACCTCAATGTCCGTGATGCTGCCCTTGATGAGGGTGATCTTGTTGCGAAGTTCCGCGAGGTTGTCTTCCTTGCCGGCAGAAAGGTCATCGAGAACCACGACGCTATGCCCCCGGCGGACGAGTTCGTCCACCGTGTTTGAGCCGATAAATCCGGCGCCGCCCGTGACGAGGTAGCGCATTCAGGAAATCCTCCTAGTTCTTGCGGCCGTCCCGCGGCCGAGGATGGCGGTTACCAATAAAAGGTTGTCGGTGCTGCATTTGACCCAAGCCCGGGAAAGACGACTGGCCCGCGTTTTGATACGCTCATAGTTCGCGGCGGGCCGGCGCTAGAAAGCCGGATGGCTTTCGCGAACGGAAAGATATTGTACGACGGAAGTGCGGCAAGCGAGGGGCAGATTCAAGGAAACGTCACACAAAGAGTATGGGCGTCAAGACCACGGTCGGCATAGCAGCATTGGCGCTGGCGAGCTGCGCCGCGGGTGCGTTTTATTATTTGCGCGCGCGAAGCGATCAGCCGGTGCCTGAAGTCGCATCCCCGGAGCCGCCTGGCTTTCGTGAAGCGCCCCCGTCCGGGAAACCCACCAGGGCCCTGGCAGGAAAGCCCGCCTTGCCGTCCTTGCCGGCCGATTCGAAAAAACCCGCACCACCCGTGGACACCGGGATCCCTCTTCGAGCAGGCGAGGTTCTCGAATACACGGCCAATGTTTCAAAACTCGACAATGTTGCAACTCTGCGTCTCGAGGTCGCCGGCCGGGGCAATTTCCTTGGCAAGAATACCTGGCACCTGCGAGCCTTTGCGCATACCCAAAATGCCTTGCGCATGGTTTTCGAACTCGACGATCAGTTCGACTCCTACAGCGATGCGGGTACACTCGCGAGCCTGCAATACGAAATGCACTTGAGCGAGCGCGGCCAGAAAGTCGAGTCTATCCAGCGCATGACCTCGACCGGCACGGAACCCGCGGCGCCGGATGCTACGCAGGCGCGCGTGCTGCCGGGCACGCGCGACCCGCTTGGCTTGATGCAATTCCTTCGGAACGTGGAATGGAAAAAAACGCCCGAAGTGCGTTGTCCCGTTTACGATGGCCACAAGCTGTACGACGTTCGCGCCAGGCTCGCAGCCGGGTTCGAGAAAGTAAACGTGCCGGCGGGAAACTATACCGCCTCAAAGATCGCGATCCGCGTATTCGACAACGGCACAGAAATGAAGGACACCTCCTTCTCCTTGTACGTCGCAAATGATTCCACGCGCACACCGGTCTTGCTCGAAGCCGTCATGCCCTTTGCCACCGCCCGCGTGGAGCTGCAGAAAGCAAAGTAGTGCGCTGAAATTTGCCCATTTCAAAGTCAACTGGACGTTTTAGTCGCCTCCGAACTCTAACCCACCTTCATTTTTCGGGATTTTACTTTCAACTGTGGACTGTAAACCTCTTCATTTGCGGGACGGTCTACCCACAAGCCAAACGCTCAATCAGACTGCATGCGATGTGGCCGATGGTAATGTGACACTCCTGGATGCGCTGCGCGTCACCTGACGGGACATTCAGGAGAAGATCCACTTTGCCGCGAAGATGCCCGCCGGTTTCACCCGTGAAGGCCACGAGATACGCTCCGCGAGCACGACCGGCTTCCACGCCGCGAAGGACATTGGCGCTGTTTCCGCTGGTTGAGAGCGCCACAAGAATGTCGTTTTTTAGGACCAGGGACTCGATTTGCCGGGAAAAGATTCGTTCGAAGCCGTAGTCGTTGCCCGCCGCCGTCAATACCGAAGGATTGGTAGTAAGCGCCAGAGCCGCCAGCCCCGGCCGCTCCGCTTGAAGCCTCACGACCAGTTCAGCTGCAAGATGCTGCGCGTCCGCGGCGCTCCCGCCGTTCCCGAAAAACACGAGTTTCCCACCCCCGCGCAGTGCGCCAGCGGATTTCTCTGCGAATTGCGCGATCCGCCCGATCAGTTCGGCGGAAAAACTCTGCTTGAGGCGAGCGCTTTCCTCGAGCTGGCGGCGAATCTCTTCGGTAGGCGAGGCCATACTGCCTAGCAGAGCACGATTTTTTCGCGGTGGCGCATAACGCGACGCGTCGCGTTGCGCGTATCAATGATCAGCTTCGCTGCGTCCGCGATCGCCGCATAGTCATAGCTCGAATGGTCGGTGGCGATCACCACTGCGTCGTAGCTTCCGAGCGTTTGCGGATTCAAAGGCACGGACTTCATGTTTTCGTAATTGTAGTGCCGCATCTTATGCAGCTTGGGGAAATAGGGATCGTTGTAATCGAGATGCGCGCCGCGCTGCTGCAGAAGCTGCATGATTTTCAGCGTCGGCGATTCGCGCAGATCATCCACGTCTTTCTTGTAGGCCACGCCAAGCACGAGAATCTTCGAACCCTTCATGCTCTTCTTGTGGTCGTTCAGCGAATTCGCTATTGCGTCCACCACGTGATAAGGCATCGCCGTGTTGACCTCGCCGGCCAGCTCGATGAAGCGTGTTGCGAAATCATATTCGCGAGCCTTCCAGGAAAGATAAAACGGATCAACCGGGATGCAGTGCCCGCCAAGGCCCGGGCCCGGATAGAACGCCATGTAGCCGAAGGGTTTCGTAGCCGCCGCGTCGATCACTTCCCAGATGTCAATATTCATGCGCAGGCTGAGCTGTTTGAGCTCGTTGACCAGTGCGATGTTCACGCAGCGGAAAATATTCTCAAGCAATTTCGACATTTCCGCCGCACGGGTCGAGCTCACCGGCACTACCCGCGCCACGACTTGCGTGTAAAGCGCGTGCGCCGCGCGTCCGCTTGGTGGATTCAATCCGCCAACAACCTTGGGAATCTGCGCCAATCCGAATTGTTTATTGCCTGGATCTTCGCGCTCCGGCGAGAACGCCAGATAAAAATCGCAGGCGATATTTTCATTTTCCTGTCCCGCGGCGATCGGGCACCGCAATCCGCTTTTCTCCAGAATCGGGAGAACCAGTTCTTCCGTCGTGCCCGGATACGTCGTGGATTCCAGAACAACCAGCTGCCCCCGTTGCAAATGGGGATAGATCGAAATGGCGGTCTGCTCGACATAGCTCAGATCCGGTTCGCGGCGCTCATCGAGCGGGGTGGGCACGCAGATGATCACCGCGTCCGCTTCCTTCAGTTTCGCGAAATCGCTCGTCGCGCTGAAGTGCCTGCTATTCACGAATTGCTGGATCTTGTTTTGAGGAATGTGCTCGATGTAGGACTTGCCGGCATTGAGCATCGTCACTTTGTGGGGATCAACATCAAATCCCGTGACTTTGTGCCCCGCCTCGGCGAAGCGCAGCGCCAGCGGCAGTCCGACGTAGCCGCAGCCAATGATTCCTACCTTGAGCTGGGCGCCTTTGAAAAATTCGGGTTTACGGTCGATTGGCATGAGTTCCGTCGCACTCCTCTTTGTGTATGACCCCGGGTTGACCGGGATCAAGGGATTCGCGTTTTTTTGGGGGTACCAAGATGCCGGCGGACACGCTACCGCCAGCAGGCCACAGGGCCGACGTGACAAGCACCATTAAATATAGCAGGTTCCGTGCAAACAAAAAAAGGGGGCGCATTTTTCAGGAGGTATGACGCTCGAAGGGAGGTTGCCGCCGAAAGCCGGAGGGTGGAAAATAGACGGGCTTGATTCGAATCACAGAGGCGATAGACGTAGAGTCGTCCGATCACCATGATATTCATCGTGCTTTTGCTGGGACTTGCTGTTGGTGTGCTGGTGGGCCTGTTGGGCATTGGCGGTGGCGTGGTTCTCGTGCCGGCCATGGTGTACCTGTTGCATATGGATCAGCACCTGGCACAGGGCACTTCGCTTTTCATTTTGCTGCCGCCCATTGGACTCGGCGCATTGCATGAGTACTGGAAGCAAGGGCAGGTGGACTTGCATGCGGGAATCTTGTGCGCGCTCGGGATGCTCTTCGGAGCGTACGCGGGCAGTCTAATCGCGCTACCTATGCCCTCGCGGCACCTGCAGGGAGCATTCGGATGCTTTCTTATGCTCGCGGCGTTCCTGCTTTGGAGAAAGTCACGACGCGATAAGAACGCGGCCGGCGGCGCGCTGGAGAAAGCTCGTGCCTGAGGCACTGGGCCGCGGCGCGGGAATCTTTGCTGTCGCGTGTGTATGCGGCGTGGCTTCCGGAATGTTCGGCATCGGCGGCGGCGTAGTTCTGGTGCCGCTGCTCGGATTACTGTTCGCGTTCAGCCAGCACCGGGCCCAGGGAACTTCGTTGATCGCTCTGATACCGCCCACAGGAGTTCTGGCGTTGATGGCCTATTCGAGAGGAGGGTTTGTCTCGTGGAAAACGGGATTCTTGCTGATCCCCGGCGTGTTTTTGGGCGGCATCGCCGGAGGAAAAGTGGCCAAATGGATCAAGCCACAGCTGATGCGTCAGATTTTCGCGGGAATCCTGTTCGCGCTTGGGGCGTGGCAGACTTTCAGCGCCTGGTGGCGCTAGGAGCGGCTCATTCGAATGGTTGATCTGCACTGTCACATTCTGCCGGGGCTCGACGACGGTCCGGCCACTATGGAAGAATCGGTAGCGATGGCCGAATCGGCGATCGCCGATGGGATTACGCACCTCGCCGCGACGCCGCACTCCAGCGACAAGTATTTTTTTGATTTTGCGCGTGTGCGGCAGCTCCGGGACGAGTTACAAGCGAAAGTGGGTAACCGGCTGAAAATCGTCACAGGCTGCGATTTTCATGTCAATCCGGAGAATCTCGGGGCGTTGCACAAGGATCCGCGGCAGTATTGCATCAACCAGCGTGATTTCCTGCTTGTCGAGTTCAACGAGTATTCGATTCCGCCCGCAATGGACCGGACCCTGCACGAGATTCAGCTTGCCGGCGTCCAGCCGGTAATCACCCATCCGGAGCGTAATGGCATTTTGCGCGCTCATCCGGAGCGGCTGAAAAAATGGGTGCGCCAGGGCTGCTTCGCGCAGGTGACCGGCGGCGCGCTGACCGGAGGCTTCGGCGCCGGCGCTCAACAGGATGCCCTGCGGTGGGTTGGTGAAGGGCTCATTCACTTCGTGGCCAGCGATGCGCACAATACGCGGAGCCGGCCGCTTCGTCTGCAACCCGCCTACGACGTCATTGTCGATCGATTCGGCCAGGAGAAGGCCCGTTCACTTTTCCTGGACAATCCGCTCGCGGCCTTCGAGGGGCGAGAGTTGCCGCACGTCCCGGAAATTCAAGAGACACCGCCCCGGAAGCGGAAGCGTTTTTTCTTTTTCTAAAATTGGTTGTTTGGAAAAGGCGGCTGCGCCGGCGCGGAGATGGCGCTGGCGGAAAAGCGGGGGCCGGCTCCCGCACTCCAAAATCAGTGGGCCGGATGCAAGGGCAGGCCCGCCCAGGCGTTCAACAGACCGAGAATTTCCCGGACCACCTCGAGAGCGTCGCTCGTGTTGCGCCACCAATGCTGGGGATCGAAGGGATCGCCGG
>WNFP01000206.1_pt1 | contig 67564 bp, 55 predicted proteins | sample 5400201 | NCBI WGS metagenome assembly WNFP01 (sample SAMN13153355, study PRJNA577476) | soil metagenome | isolation source: 115 cm saprolite under Madrone tree | place: USA:California | collected 2016-06-14
AGCAGATCACTCCGAAGCTCTGTCGGGCCGAGCTGAAATCCGTGCTGCCGGAAGAAGTGTACAGCAGTCTGGAACTCGAAGAATTCGAAAGCCTGCGAGCGGCGGTTAGAACTTTGTTCGCCGATTGGTTGTAGAAGAACGGAGTACCCTGTGGACTGGGCAGCTACACTTCGAAAGGAAGCGCAAAGGTCAGCGATTCTGCGATCTGACGACATTGCGCGTCGCTACGGCATCGTGGAATCCGCCGTCGGGAACGCGCTGCGCAGGCAAGAACGACGCGGGCTCGTAGAACACATCTCAAACAAGGTCTACATTAATAAGCTGGCCCATGATTTCTCCCCACGGGAGGTTGTTGGCATCTTGAGAGTGAATGCCTATATTTCTTTGGAGTCGGCGCTGGCAGAATGGGGAATCTCGACGCAGAGTCCGTCCAGCCTGACGTGCGTCACAACGGGCTTCCCTCGAAAATTTCGCACGCCAAGCATTCGCATTGTCTATCGCCACATTGGGGAACATCTGTATTGGGGCTTCCAGGAAAAACGAACGCGGCATGGCTCCTACAAGATTGCGGAACCAGAGAAAGCACTTTTGGATTGGATCTACTTGCAGCGTAAGGAGGGATTGCCCGTGGTGCTTGACGAGTTGAATCTGAAGGTGACGGATAAGAGGAAGCTGCTCAAGTATGCATCCAAGTACCAGACTTCCGTTCAACAAACGCTTCACTCTGCTCTGTCGCGCAACGAGCAATTTACCGGAGCGTCGCAAACGTAAGCAAAGTGAAAAGTATCTCGTCAGCGCGACATTTTAGCGTTGGTTACGAGGCGGGGCGCTCAATTTGAGAAAAGTTTCAAAGACGTATACCGGCCTGATGGTACATGGCGGTACACCAAAAATAGTTTGCTCACAAAACCCGTTTCCAATTTAAATTGCTAGGGGTGGGGGATCAATTTGTCTCCCCACAAAACAAGTTCTGCACGGTCAATGCCATAGTGCCACCGGCCACTTTCAATTGTTGTCAAGTGTTGTCAACCTACAGTTGCAAACCCAAAGCGATGAGTTTCTGTCGAATACCCGGGGGATAGAGCACTTCAACAAATGAAATGACACCATCCACGACGTCACGTATGAGCATACCCTGTGCTGCTGTCTCCAGAGCTAGGGTGTAGTGACCGGGGCCGTACGCGCCCTTGGGCTTTGGCTGCGTGTAGAACGAAGCGCAGAAATCGTCGCCGCAGCCACATCCTCTCACTGTCTTCAGAATGGGTACTTGGACGGCCGATTCTGGCGTCTCCGTCTACAGAAGCCGTTGAAGCCCTTGGGCAAGTTCTGGCAGTGTTTCGGCTAATAGCATCGGATTCGCCAAGCCGCGATTGTCTCAAATTTTCATGGCAACGACTTAGCGCACGGTCACAACGCAAAAAAATGCCATTTCCATCTGCCCCGATTCGTGTGCTCGTTTGATTGTGGGCGCTACCGGAGAAGTACCTGACGCGGGAATCGCAAGGCCAATCACCATGGGAAATTTACGGGTATTAGAATCGGCATTCAATCAGCCGAAGCGAATTTAGCAGCGATTCTAAAGGAAAGTTCGCTGGGGCGGAAGGATTCGAACCTTCACCGTCCTCATTAACAGTGAGGTGTCCTACCAGTTGGACCACGCCCCAGCGGGCTGTCTTCGCCCCGGATTTGTCCCCGGGACGCTCAGGTATTAACTAGGCCCCGCCGCAAAACGAACGTCGCAGCCTACTTCCAAGATACCACGGGTGCGCGCTCCGGCGATCGCGTCTAAATAAAACTTATGGGGCAAAGCAAGAGAAGGAAAATCCCGATTTGAGTGTCGTAGACCTCGACAGTTGTCGAGAAAAGTGTCGAAAGTCCCGCCACTCTCGCAAGAAGGGACCGCCGTCTCGCCATGCGAAGCTCTTCTGTCTTCAATCAGTTGCGGCGGTCTCGGTTAGAACGCATCTTTGGCAGGCAGTGTGCACTCTCTCGGGTTGGGGGAAGGAGATGACCCAGGGGCGAAAAAAAACCTCCCAGGACGACCACCGATAGCGCTCGGAAATTTCGTGGAAAATGGTTCCGTTTGGCATGGGAATCGGTCGACGGTGGAGACCAAGGGGATAGCAAACGGCACTCCGTAGACATCATTCTTGATCGAAACGTCGGGCTTAAGGGCGGACTTTTTTCCGAAGAATATGCGTCAGCCTCTGAAATTTTGGAAACTGCGAATGACAAATTGTCGGAAGGTTGCATTCCCGAATGTTTTGTTGGACACTATCGCGTCAAGCATGATCCGGGTTTGCACTTTCCGGCTAACTCGTGGGACGCCCTGATCGCAGCTCCCTACCGGGAGCGCTCCCCCGCAGAATGCTGAACAGACATGGCACAGATTTTTCATCGCAGTACCAATTTCATCGCGCGGTTCAGTGTGTTTTCGGCCCTCTTTTTGGTAGGAGTGGCGCTCATAGCCGTGCTCGCGGTAGCGCGCTCGCCCTATATGACGCGACAGAACATTTCCCGTGAACAGCCCCTGCAATTCAGCCACAAGCATCACGTGGGCGATGACGGCATCGATTGCCGCTACTGTCATACCGGCGTGGAAACTTCCGCCGTTGCTGGGATTCCGCCGACCAAGACCTGCATGAACTGCCATGCGGTGCTATTCAACAATGCGGCCTACCTCGAGCCCATCCGCGAGAGCTATCGCAGCGATAAATCCATCCAGTGGGTCAAAGTTCACCGCCTGGCCGATTTCGTCTATTTTAATCACAGCATTCACGTCAACAAGGGCGTAGGCTGCTCGTCGTGCCACGGGCAGATCAACCAAATGCCGCTGGTATTCCAGGCCAATACCTTGCTGATGCAATGGTGCCTGGACTGCCACCGCAACCCCGAGCAGGTTCTGCGCCCCAAAGATCAGATTTTCAATATGGACTGGAGGGCCCCGGATAATCAGGAAGAAGTCGGCGCCAAGTTGAGGGAAGAATACCAGCTTCGGACCACGGCCGAGCTAACGAGCTGCTCGACCTGTCATCGCTAATGGACGGTATGCGCGAGCGCGAACAAAACGAACACATCGAGGGCCGGCACGATCATAACGATCCGGCCGGAGAGGCGAAGCTGCACGATGGACCGATGGATTTGGCCGCGGTACGTGCCAAGCTAGAATCGAAAACTGGCAAGCAGTACTGGCGCACGCTCGAAGAGCTCGCTGGTGATCCGCAATTCGAAGAATTGCTGCATCGCGAATTCCCGCGCCAAGCGCCTTCGGACTGGGACAACTCCGTCGACCGGCGCGATTTCCTGAAGTTGATGGCCGCTTCCCTGGCTTTTGCGGGTCTTTCCGGCTGCGGCCGTACGCCCGAACAGTACCTCGTGCCGTACGTCAAACAGCCCGATGGGCTGACTCTCGGAAGGCCGCAGTTCTATGCCACCGCGATGCCGTTTGGCGCGGACGCCATTGGCCTGCTGGTGGAAAGCCACGAAGGGCGGCCCACCAAAATCGAAGGCAACCCCGACCATCCGTCCAGCCTGGGCTCGACCAACGTCTTCGCCCAAGCTTCGGTTCTGAATCTTTACGACCCGGATCGCGCGCAGACGGTCACGAAATTCGGAGAGATCCAGACCTGGCCGTTGTTTATCGAAAGCGCGCAGGCGCTCGCAGCGGAGATGAAGGGCGATGGCGGCGCGCGATTCCGCATCCTGAGCGGCATTGTTACTTCGCCGACGCTGGCCGGGCAAATTCAATCACTACTCACGACTTTTCCGAAGGCCAAATGGCACCAGTGGGAGCCCGCCGTCGGCGACGGCACACGCGAGGGCGCGAAGCTCGCTTTCGGCAGCTACCTCAACACGGTTTATCGCCCGGACAAGGCTGACGTCATCCTTTCACTCGACTCCGACTTTCTGGGCAGCGGTCCGGGACACATACCCTACGCGAAGAAATTCTCGCGGCGCCGCAAACTGAATGGCCCCGACGACACCATGAACCGGCTCTATGCGGTCGAGCCGACGCCGAGCGTCACAGGTGCGACCGCCGATCACCGCTTGCCCTTACGGGCGTCCGAAGTCGAGCTCTTCGCGCGCGCGCTTGCAGCGAAGCTCGGTCTTGGCGGTTCAGTGACCCTTCCGACTGGCGCGGAGAAGTGGCTCGACACCGTCGCTAAAGATTTGCAGAAGCACAAGGGCGCGTCGCTGGTCGTCGCAGGCGAACAGCAGCCCGCTGAAGTTCATGCTCTGGCGCATGCCATCAACGCGGCGCTCGGCAACGTCGGGGCAACACTCTACTACACCGAGCCAGTGGAAGCGCGTCCGGTAAATCACTTGGGATCGGTGGCGGAATTGTGCGCTGATATCGAGGCGGGCAAGGTCGAGACGCTGCTGATTCTGGGTGGTAATCCTGTTTACACCGCGCCGCATGATTTCGATTTCGCCTCCAAGATTGCATTCGACAAGACCACCAAGCAGAAGAAAGTCAAAACCACCATCCACGTCAGCTCGCATTTTGACGAGACTTCGGAACTCTGCGACTGGCACGTTGCCGAATCGCACTACCTCGAAACCTGGGGCGATGCGCGCGCCTTCGACGGCACCGTGGGCGTGATTCAGCCGTTGATCGCGCCGCTGTACCACACGCATTCCTTGCGGACGGCACTGGCGGCTTTCAGCGACCAGCCCGGCGTCAGCGACTATGACGCCGTCCGCGCCAACTCGGAAGCCCTGGGGCAACGTCTGTTTCCCATGTCCTCCCCGGAACCCGGCTCTTTCGAAAGATTCTGGCGCAAGTCGCTCCATGATGGAGTCGTCGCGGGCTCTGCCTTTCTGCCCCTCAACGCCACGCTGAAGTTCAGTCCGGCGAGCCTCCCGGCGCCTGAGCCTGCACCCGCTAACGAGATGGAATTCATTTTCCGCCCCGATCCTTGCGTCTACGACGGGCGCTTCGCCAATAACGGCTGGCTGCAGGAGTTGCCCAAACCCGTCACCAAGCTCACCTGGGACAACGCCGCACTGGTCAGCCCGAAGACCGCTGAAAATCTGAAAGTGGCCCACAACGTCGCCTGGCGCGGCGGCGAACACGGCAAGGTTTATTCGAACGTCATCGACATTGCGCTTTCGAACAGCAAAGTCACTGCGGCTGCCTGGATCGTGCCTGGCCAAGCCGATGATACTGTCGTTCTGCCGCTGGGGTACGGCCGCAAGCGTGCCGGCTACACCGGAACGAACAAGGGTTTCAACGCCTACGCCGTGCGCACTTCCGGCGCGCTGTGGGCCGCCTTCGCCCCCAGCAGCGCCATCAGAAAAACCGGCGAAGAGTATCCTCTGGCGTGCACGCAGTATCACTTCAACATGGAAGGCCGGCAGATTCTGGCCACCGGTACTCTCGAGGAGTATCGCAAGAATCCAAATTTTGCCAACGAGCACGCCGAATTGCCCCCCAAGGAACTCTCGCTCTACAACGGTGAAGCGGAATTTCCCTACCATCGCGACAAGTGGGCGATGGCCATCGATTTGAACAAATGCAACGGCTGCAACGCCTGCGTCGTCGCATGCCAGTCGGAGAACAACATTCCGGTCGTCGGGAAAGAGCAAGTCATGCGCGGACGCGAAATGCATTGGATCCGCATCGACCGTTATTACCAGAAGTCGGTGAAGTCCCCCACCAACGATCCGTCCAGCTACGACGAGTCGCTCTTTAATCCGCCGACATTCTTCCAGCCCGTGCCCTGCCAGCAGTGCGAGAACGCGCCTTGCGAGCAGGTCTGCCCCGTCGGTGCCACGGTCCACAGCGCCGAAGGCCTGAACGATATGGTCTACAATCGCTGCGTCGGCACGCGCTACTGTTCGAACAACTGCCCCTACAAAGTTCGCCGCTTCAACTTCCTGCGCTTCCAGGATTGGGAGACGCCGCAACTCAAACTTCTGCGCAATCCGGAAGTCACCGTGCGCAGCCGCGGCGTCATGGAGAAGTGCACCTATTGTGTGCAGCGCATCAACGACGCGCGCATCGAATCGGAAAAGTTGAACGCGCCGATTCACGACGGCGCGATCGTGACGGCGTGCCAACAAGCCTGCCCGACCGAAGCCATAGTCTTCGGCAATGCCAATGACAAGGACAGCCGCGTCGCCAAACTGAAAGCGCAGCAGCGGAATTACACACTCCTTGGGGAACTGAACACCCGACCGCGCACCACCTATCTCGCGGCAGTGCGCAATCCGAATCCGGAATTGGAGTCGGCATGAGCGCCGGCCAACCACCATTCGATTCTCCCGAAATCCGCCGGCTAAGCCCGGTGATAGGTCCCGGGTATACCTACGGGTCGGTCACCGACAAAATCAGTGCGATCGTCCTGACCCGCCCGACGTCCCTCGGCTGGTATGTTGGATTTTTGATCGCCTTCAGTGTCATGGGGATGATGACCGTGGCCATCGGCTGGCTGATCATCAAAGGCACCGGCATCTGGGGCATCAACATCCCCATCGGCTGGGGCTTCGCCATCGTCAATTTCGTATGGTGGATCGGTATTGGCCACGCGGGCACACTCATCTCCGCGATCTTATTTTTGTTGAATCAGAAGTGGCGCACCTCCATCAACCGTTTTGCCGAAGCGATGACGCTCTTCGCCGTGGCCTGCGCCGGCATTTTTCCCCTGATCCACACCGGCCGCCCCTGGCTGGCGTTTTACATGATGCCGTACCCCAGCACCATGGGGCTCTGGCCGCAATTCCGAAGCCCGCTGATCTGGGACGTGTTTGCGGTTTCCACCTACGGCACGGTTTCGCTGATGTTCTGGTTCGTGGGTCTCATCCCGGACCTGGCAACGCTCCGCGATCGCTCCATCCGGAAACCCTTGCAGATCATTTACGGAATGCTTTCGCTGGGCTGGCGCGGTTCGGCGCGCCACTGGCATCGCTACCAGTCGGCTTACTTGCTGCTCGCCGGACTCGCGACGCCGCTGGTTCTTTCCGTGCACACGGTGGTGAGCTTTGATTTCGCGGTCGCCATCGTTCCCGGCTGGCACACCACAATCTTTCCGCCGTACTTCGTGGCCGGCGCCATCTATTCGGGCTTCGCCATGGTTTTGACCATCGCGATTCCGCTGCGCAAAGCCTACGCCCTCGAAGATTTCATCACCATGCGCCACCTGGACAACATGGCCAAGGTCATGCTGGCCACCGGGCTCATCGTCGCTTATGGCTATTTTTTCGAGTTCTTCCTGTCGCTGTACAGCGGCAACAAGTTTGACGTCTTCCTCGTCCAGCAGCGCCTCCACGGTCCGTATGCTCCGTTTTACTTTGCGCTGATTCTGTCGAACATCCTGGTGCCGCAACTGCTCTGGTCCTACAAGATGCGCCACAATGTGGTGGTCCTCTTTCTCATGTCCATCGTCGTGAATATCGGCATGTGGCTGGAGCGCTTCGTCATTGTGGTCATCAGCCTGACGCGCGACTTTGTACCTTCCGCCTGGGGCCGCTACAGCCCGACGTTCTGGGATTGGGCCACCTTCATCGGCACCATGGGAATGTTCGTCACTCTGCTCTTCCTGTTCGTCCGCGTTCTCCCGGCGATTTCCATCGCGGAAATGCGCGAACTGGTGGCGGAGACGTCTGAGGAAAAGAAATAATGCAGCACTCGGACCTATACGGTGTAATCGGCGAGTTCGGCACTCCTGAAGAACTCCTTCAGGCGGTCAAAAAAGTCCGCCAGGCGGGTTACCGCCGCCTCGATGCCTATGCCCCCTTCCCTATCGAAGGTCTTTCGGACGCCCTCGGCCTGAAACGCAATCTGGTGCCTGCCATTACGCTTCTCGGCGGCCTGGCGGGGGGCCTCGGAGGATTTGGGTTTCAATACTGGGCTGCCGCGATCACCTACCCGCTGAACGTTGGCGGCCGCCCGCTCAATAGCTGGCCCGCCTTTATTCCCGTCACCTTTGAGCTGACGATTCTGGGGGCATCGCTCGCCGCGGTGTTCGGCATGCTGGCGCTGAACCGCCTGCCTCACCCCCATCACCCGGTTTTCAACGTCGCGCGTTTCACGCACGCTTCGTCGGACCGTTTTTTTGTTTGTATCGAGGCCAAAGATCCTAACTTCCATCTGGAGAAATGCGCGCGCCTCCTCCAGGAAGTTCACGCCCACCATATCACCGAGGTGTCCAATGACTGACACCGCGCGCTTCCTCGTGGCTGCCTCGGTCGCTGCGTGCCTGAGTTTCGGCAGTGGTTGTGAATATCTCCGGCAGGACATGGCCAACCAGCCGAAAAACCGGCCGCTTTCGCCCTCCGAATTCTTTGTCGATGGCCGCTCGGAACGCCCGCTGGTGGAAAACGCCGTGGCGCGCGGAGCTCTTGCTGACGACGAACTCCTCCTGCCGAAGGATTCGAACAATTTCCCGTTGCCCGTGGACCTCAAGCTTCTTGAGCGCGGTGAAGAGCGCTACAAAATCTTCTGTTCTCCCTGCCACGGTTTGCAGGGCGACGGCAATGGCATGGTGGCCGTGCGCGGCATGAAGCGGCCGCCCAGCTATCATCAAGACCGCCTCCGGCAGGCGGCCAACGGCTATTTCTACGACAACATCACCAACGGGTTTGGCCAGATGCTGGGCTATTCCGCGCAGATTCCCCCACGCGACCGCTGGGCCATCATCGCCTACATTCGCGCGCTGCAGCTCAGCCGCAACGCCAAGGCTGCCGATCTGCCCGCGGAGCTTCGCGAGAAGCTGAATCAAGGTGCAACTCCGGCCGCCAAACCGAGCGGGACGAACGATTCGCGAGGAGGCAGCTTCTAATGGCTGCGCAGGAATATCAGGCGCCGGAAAGCGTTAGCCGCCTTCAGCAGCGGGCGTATTTCGTCGGTGGCATCGCTCTGCTCGTCTCCATTTTTGGCGCCGTGCGCGCCCCCGAACTTTTCTTTCCGTCTTACTTGATGAGTTTTCTCCTGATTCTCGGTATGACCGTGGGCTCGCTGGGCCTCCTGATGTTGCAACACCTCACCAGCGGTCACTGGGGCATCATCATCCGCCGTCCGCTGGAGTCGGCCACGCGCGCGCTCCCATTGATGGTCATCACCTTTCTTCCCATTGCGATTTTCGGAATGAAGTATCTCTATATGGGTCACGGGGAGGAGAAGGGCTGGCTCAACGCCCCGGCCACTGGAGAAGGCGCACTCTCCGATTTTCAGAAGACCTACCTCACCACCAGTGGTTTTTACACGCGCGCGGTCATTTATTTCGTTATCTGGCTTGGGCTGATGTTCATCTTCAATGTTTCGTCGAAGCAGCAGGACGCCAATCCCCAAGACCGCGCCTTGCGCTTCCGGCTGAAGATGTTGGCCGGCCCGGGCATTATTCTCTACGTATTTGTGATGACCTTCGCGTCCATCGATTGGGCGATGTCGCTGTCGCCGCACTGGGCCTCCACCATCTATGGTTTCCTGTTTGTGGCGGGACAGTTGATCTCCTCAATGTCGCTTATGATCGCCGTGGTCGTCCTGCTGGCACGCACCGAACCTTTCGCCAGCGTCCTGCAGAAGCGCCACCTGCACGATTTGGGAAAATTGCTGCTCGCTTTTGTGATGCTCTGGGCGTATTTCGATTTCTCGCAGCTCCTGATCATCTGGTCGGGAAACCAACCGGAAGAAATCACCTTCTATCGCACGCGGCTATACGGCGGCTGGGGCGTCGTCGCGGTGATCGTGTTGGTGTTCCATTTCTTCGTGCCTTTTTTCCTGCTCCTCTCGCAGGACGTGAAGCGCAATGCCAAGGTGCTTCCGAGGATTGCCATCTGGCTGATCTTTATGCGTCTTGTGGATCTATTCTGGATGACGCGTCCGGAATTTACTTCTCGCGCTATGCCCACTTGGCTGGACGTTGTTTTGCCCCTCGCGCTCGGCGGTTTGTGGCTCGGTTTCTTTGCATTCAACTTAAAGCAGTGCCCGCTGCTGCCGCTCGGCGACCCGGAACTTGCGGAGGCCCTTGAGCACCATGAGCACTGAGTCTCACAACACGGGCCAGGAACCGCGGCACAAGGACGTCTCGTTTGAAGAACGCGACATCAAGCCGGGCGTGATCTATGGATATCTTTTTGCCTTGGGCATCGCTGTGGTGGCCTCCTTGATCGTTTGTGTTTTTATTCTGCGCCTTACGACCACTTATACGGTTTCGACCGATGCGCCTCCGCCACCATCGCGCGAGACTCATCAAAGGGAATTGCCGCCGGAGCCGCGGCTCCAGGGTTTTGGTTTTCCTGGCCAGGAAGCCGATCCGCAGGCCGATCTACGCAAAAAAATCCAAGCCGACTCCGAGGCCAATGAAAAATTGGAGTGGATCGATCGATCCAGCGGCATCGTACATATTCCCGTCAAGGAGGCCATGAAAATCATTGCCGAAAAGGGTTTGTCTCCCGCGCCTGCCGTGCCGGTGGAGAAAAAGAAATAACGCCATGAACGAAGTTCGCCATATCGTCGGAATTGTCGCGCTCCTGTTGGCGGCGGGGATGCTGCGGGCGCAGGCAGTTCCCGGCAACACCGGCCCTGCTGCTTCGGCCATGCCCGCGGCTTTGCAAGACGTCGGGTTTTCGCCGCCGCTCAACGGGCCCATGCCGCTGGACCTCTTCTTCCGCGACGAGACCGGCCGCAGCGTTCGGCTCCGTGAGTATTTCGGGCAAAAGCCCGTGGTTCTCGCCTTCGTTTATTACCGCTGCCCGATGCTCTGCGATCAGGTGGAACAGGGTGTCGTCGGCGTGCTGCGCATGCTCTCCTTCAATCCCGGCCGCGACTACGAAGTTGTTTTCGTCAGCTTCGATTCCCGCGAGACGCCGGACATGGCCGCCGAGAAGAAAAAGAAAGCACTGGCTCATTTCCGCCGCCCCGAAACCGATTCCGGCTGGCATTTCCTCACCGGTTCGAGAGAATCCGTGGAGGCCGCGACCAAAGCCGCGAATTTTCGTTTCTCCTTCGATGCCAAAAACAATCTCTTCGCTCACGCTAGCGGCGTTTTGCTGCTCACCCCGGACGGCCGCATCTCCCGTTATTTCTATGGTGTCGAGTATCCCGGCCGCGACATGCGCCTCGGACTGGTGGATGCCTCCGCTGGAAAAATCGGCACGCCCATGGATCACGTTTTGCTCTTTTGCTATCACTACGACCCTACGGCCGCGACCTACAGCGCGTCGATTCTGAAGATCATCCGCCTCGCCGGCGTGCTCACGATTCTCTGCCTGGTCGGAGGAATTCTGATTTCCCGCCGCCGCGAAACGCTGGCCGCGGCCCGGAATTTGAGCCGGCCGCTGGCCGGTGGCCAGGAACGAGGAGTTCACTAAACCGTGCAGTCGCAATTGCCAATCTATCCGGAGCAAGCGTCCAACTTCGCGCCGCAAGTGGACGCGCTGATGCTTTTCATCACCGGGATCTGCGTGTTTTTTGCGGCCGCCGTCACCGTCGCGATCGTCGTTTTCTTTTTCAAGTATCGCCGCAAGACCCCGGATGCCGTCGGCATTACCGTCGAGGAAGACGCGCGGCTCGAAGCGCTATGGATGATTGTTCCTCTGATTCTGTCCATGGCCATGTTCGGCTGGGGCGCGGTCGTCTACGTGGACTATCGCAACGTGCCGCGGGACACGCTCGATATTTACGTGATCGGGAAGCAGTGGATGTGGAAGGCACAGCAGCCCAACGGGTTGAAGGAAATCAATGAATGTCACGTTCCTGTGGGCCGTAACATTCGTCTGATCCTCTCCAGCGAGGACGTCATCCACGATTTCTTCGTTCCCGCCTTCCGCGTGAAGATGGACGTCGTTCCCGGGCACTACAACACGATGTGGTTCCGCCCCACCAAGCCCGGCCGCTATCACTTTTTTTGTTCGCAGTATTGTGGCACCAACCACGCGCTGATGGGCGGATGGGTTACAGTCATGGAGCCGTCGGATTACACTGCCTGGCTCGAAGGCTCAGCCGCCGGGAACGCCAATCCGGTCGTAGCCGGTGAAAAACTTTTTGCCGAAAAGGCTTGTAGCACTTGTCATGTCGCCAATGGCACGGGACGTTCTCCCTCGTTGAACGGAGTGTATGGCGCCCAGATTCTCCTTGCGGATGGCTCCATCGTCGTCGCCGACGAAGCCTATATCCGCGAATCGATTCTTCAGCCAAATGCAAAAATTGTGGCCGGGTATCAGCCGTTGATGCCTACCTTCCAGGGACAGTTGACGGAGGAGCAGATTTTCGCTCTGATCGCCTATATCAAGTCCCTGCAGTCGCAGCCGGCACCGGCGACGGGCGCCGGGATTGCGCCGCCCACGGGGAAGAGATAAATCATGAGCAACACGCCGCCAACGCCAGTCCGCGAATTGCCGCACAAGCATTATTTGAATGCCACCTACGGCGCCGGGCTCCGTTCGTGGCTGCTGACCACCGATCACAAGCGCATTGCCTTGCTTTATCTGGCCTCCGTCACAGTTTTCTTTTTCATTGGCGGCGTCCTGGCCACCATGATTCGCATCCATCTCTTGACCCCCGGCGGAGCGCTGGTCACACCGGAAACTTACAACAAGCTCTTCACCATGCACGGTGTGGCGATGATTTTCTTCTTCTTGATCCCCTCGATCCCCGCGGTCTTCGGGAATTTCCTGATTCCCCTGATGATCGGCGCGAAGGATCTGGCCTTCCCGAAGATCAATCTGCTGAGCTGGTACATCTACATCATAGGAGGCTGCTTCGTTCTGTATTCCTTCGGCACCGGCGGATTGGACACTGGCTGGACGTTCTACACCCCGCTCAGCAGTGTGTATTCGAATTCCGCGGTTACGCCGGCGGTCCTCGGTATCTTCATCAACGGATTCTCGTCGATTCTCACCGGCCTCAACTTCATCGTCACCATCCACACCATGCGCGCTCCGGGGATGACCTGGTTCCGCATGCCGCTCTTTGTTTGGGCCCATTACGCCACCAGCCTGGTGATGATTCTGGGTACGCCCGTGGTGGCCATCACACTGCTACTGGCTGGCCTGGAGCGCATGTTTCACTTGGGCTTCTTCAATCCCGCGCTCGGCGGCGACCCGATTCTCTTCCAGCACCTTTTCTGGTTCTATTCGCACCCCGCCGTGTACATCATGATTCTTCCGGCCATGGGCGTGATCAGCGAGATCGTTCCGACATTTGCCCGCAAGCCCATCTTCGGTTATGCCTTCATCGCGGGATCAAGCATCGCCATCGCGGTCATCGGTTTCCTGGTTTGGGCTCACCACATGTTTGTTACCGGCGAGTCCACCTACGCCGCACTCACCTTTTCGTTCCTCAGCTACCTGGTGGCCATCCCTTCGGCGGTAAAAGTTTTTAACTGGACTTCGACGCTGTACAAGGGCTCCATCTCCTGGGACCCGCCGATGATCTATGCGCTCGGCTTTATTGGTTTGTTCGTGATCGGCGGCCTCACTGGGCTATTCCTCGCGTGCCTCGGTCTGGACATCCACATTCACGACACCTACTTTGTCGTCGCTCACTTCCACTACATTATGGTTGGCGGCGCGGTCATGGGTTACGTGGGGGGCTTGCACTTCTGGTGGCCGAAGATTACCGGCAGGCTCTATCCGAGAGCGTTGTCGCGATTTGCCGCTGTGGTTCTCTTCACCGGCTTCAATCTGACGTTCTTTCCGCAATTTATTCTTGGCTACCTCGGCATGCCCCGGCGCTATCACACCTATCCGCCGGAATTTCAAGTGCTCAACGTGCTTTCGAGCGCAGGCGCCTCGATTCTTGCGCTGGGCTACCTGCTCCCCATGAGTTACCTGACTTGGTCCATGCGTTATGGCCGAGTCGCCGGACAGAATCCCTGGCCCGCGACTGGCCTGGAGTGGAAAACGGATTCACCGCCGCCCACGGAAAATTTTGAAGTCACACCGGTAGTAACCTGGGAGCCCTACGACTTTAAGAACCGGCCCGATCTCGGCCTGGCAACAGGCACACCGTTGCCCGCCCCGGCTCAAGGAGACGACTAGTAGGTGGTGTTGATTGGTAGGGACGGACTTTCATCTGTCGTGTTCGTGGCCGAGACCAGGCCATAGATTGATTTAGGAAGAGGAGTACCGCGTGCACCGCACCGGACAGCTGTACGGACATTTTGAAACACTCGAGCAGCAGAAGGAATCCGCCGCGCTGGGCATGTGGGTTTTTCTGGTCACCGAGGTGCTGTTCTTCGGCGGCCTGTTCCTCGCTTACACCGTCAATCGCAGTGCGTTCAGCACGGCCTTCGGCGCCGGAAGCAACACTCTGGATATCAAGCTCGGCGGCTTTAACACCGTCGTGCTGATCATGAGCAGCTTGACCATGGCCATGGCGGTGTGGTCCGCGCAGGTGGGGAAGAAAAAACTGGTCAGCCTTTTTTTGATCGCCACGCTGGGCCTCGGCACCGTGTTTCTCGGCGTCAAGGTGATCGAATACAAGCAGAAGTTCGACCACCATCTCATTCCCGGGCTGGGGTTCGATATGCGCTACCGTTCTGAACATCCCACGGCCACGGATGACCCCAAGGAAATTGCCATAGAGAAAGAAGAAGTAGAAAAGACCTTCGCCGTTGATCCCGATACCAACGCCCATGGCCAGCTATATTTCTCGCTGTATTTCGCCATGACCGGGCTGCATGCGCTGCACATGATCGTGGGCGCAGGGCTCCTCGTCTGGCTCATCAAGGGATCATTTGTGGGCCGTTTCACCCCGCAGTACAACACGCCCGTAGAAATCGTGGGCCTTTACTGGCACTTTGTCGATATTGTGTGGATCTATTTGTTCCCGTTGTTATATCTGATTGATAGGCACCGGTAGGAGAGTTTCCGGAGAGTCGCGCGTGTCCGAGCACATTGTTTCGCCGAAGATTTACTTGGCCATCTTTACGACGCTGATGGCCGGCACCGGCATCACCGTTTGGGCGGCATTTCAGAACTTTGGTAAATTCAATATTGTCATCGCGCTGGCCATCGCCACGATCAAGGCCACGCTCGTTGTTCTCTACTTCATGCACGCCCGCTATAGTCCCAAACGCACTCAGCTGGTCATCGTCTGTTCGGTTTTTTGGCTCGCCATCATGCTCTCGCTCACGCTCGCTGACTACAACACGCGTCGGCACGAGGGCCGTTTAGCATCCGCCACAACCTACTATCGGGCCTAATCCCTTGGCGATTGCCGCTCCGGATAGCCTACACTGGCCGACACGCTCTTGGCGTTACGCCAGCATTCCCGGCGGCATTCCACTTTCAACAGAACGGTGATGCTGCCAGTGACCATTCTGCCAGAGTTGTCTTCGCCGCTGAACGTGCCTGACATGCCCGTGCCACTCCCCGCACACTTCAAGGGCAGCGCCAGCGATTCCGCCGAGCCATCCGCGAGGAAGTAACTTAGTTCAATCATGGACCCATTGATGCACGTGACGCCCTCCGACCATTGGGTGGCGGGCTTGTCGTACAGCGCGGTCACGTCGATCGCCGTGCCGTGAATTGCATTGCCGCGCTCGTCCAGCGCGGCGACGGTCGCGAGCAACGAATGATCGCTGCCGATCTCGGGGCCTGTTCCGGTCCAGTTGAGCGGGAAGGTGTCGCCGGGGGCCTGCGCTTTGGCTGGAACGAGTGCCAGGGTAATCAGAGCTAGGGTCGTAACCAGGGAGAGCTTTTTCATGATTCTCCTTTGCGGATCGATCTAGATAGGCTCAGGATGCCATTAAACACGGGTGGCGGGTCGTCTCTATTTATCAAACCACGCCAAAAAGTTGATAATGGATTCGTCACCTGGCACGCCGTTTCCTATCATTTTTGCCCTGGGAGTCCAAACCCGAACTTCGAGCGGGCAAACGTTCGTAATTTCTTCGATGGTGAATTGGGGAGCCTGCGGCGACCGCAGGTCCCTTGCGAGACAGAAGAGAATAGCGTGCACTTCGGCCTGAAGTCCACGGCTTTACGGCTCCGCTGCCTAACTGTCGGTGAGATATAAAAAGGGGGGAGTAGCGAACCGGCCCAGCCCTCAATCCCCTAAAGGGATCCTCGGTTCGCCTCCCCCACTGACTTTCGAAGTGCAAGCCCCAGGCCAATTCTAACATCTTTCTTTTCAATGAACTGCCGAACGAATTCCAAGTAAAAAAGCTCTACCGCCCGCGAAAATTTACCTGCCTGGGAGACCTCGAGGGCCAAAGGCTCAGTTGCAATCCATCTGCTGGCCGTATGAACCGCAGGTGTCCCCTGGGATTTGCTGGATATATCACGCCTTCGAGCAGTCTTGGCTACGCCTCTTAGCGTGTTTCGGTTAGCACCTGCCGCTATGCCCGCAGTGCCTGTGGCGCATTGCGATGAGCAGAACGCCGAGCAATTCCGTGCTGGCCGTACCGCGCCGGGCGTTACCTGTCCTGGCCGTAAAGCCCCGGGGTTCAGCCGAGGATATAACATCTGCATGATCCGCCGCCATTCCTTGCAGGCGTTATAGGTTCGAGTTCCGGAAACGCCGGCCAACTCCGGTTCTTCAACCATGGATAGCCACTTGTTCGGCCCAGCAGGCATCTCCTTTTCTCCTCAATTCTCAGAGAAAGCCTGCGCGCCCGTGAAGATTTCCCGTGTGCGCGGCCCCCAGCGCGGCTGCCCAATCGGAAATAGGGGCGGTACTCCCGGGTCCACAAGCGGTGTTCGGCTGTTGTTCAGAGCGCGCAGCGAGCGCGAATCGCATAGTTGATCTTGAACAGGGATGTGCCGTCGATGTTCGTGCCCGCGGTCCACCGGGTCAAACAGGGAGCGGTTCGTTGAATTCAGTTTGTTGGCAGGGGCGAAAGGGCACACTGGCGTGTGGCAACCTTGTCGGGTAAACGTGCACAGAGTAGACTCTTCGCCTGCGTTTGCTGGGGAGGTGTGGCATGGCCCGTATCGTTCGCGGCGGTCTGATTCAGGCTCAATGTGAATGGTCCCCGGAAAAGTATTCTCTGCCGGACATCAAGAAGAAAATGATTGCCAAGCACGAACGCCTGATGGCCGACGCGGCCAAGAAGAGCGTACAGATTCTCGGCCTCCAGGAGCTGTTCTATGGCCCCTATTTTTGCGCCGAACAGCAGACCCGCTGGTACGAACTGACCGAACGCGTGCCGAACGGCCCCACTGTCTCGCTCATGCAGAAGCTGGCGAAGAAACACCAGATGGTACTGGTCGTGCCGGTTTACGAGGTGGAGATGACCGGCGTGTACTTCAACACCGCCGCGGTGATCGACGCCGATGGCCGCTACCTCGGCAAATACCGCAAACACCACATTCCTCATTGCCATCCGGGCTTTTGGGAAAAATTTTACTTCACCCCGGGAAACGCGGGCTATCCCGTCTTCCAGACTCGCTATGCCCGCGTCGGCGTGTACATCTGCTACGACCGCCACTTCCCGGAAGGCGCGAGAATCCTCGGACTCAACGGCGCGGAAATCGTCTACAACCCTTCGGCCACCGTCGCAGGCCTCTCGGAATATCTTTGGGAACTCGAACAGCCTGCCCACGCCGTCGCCAATGCCTATTTTGTCGCGGCCATCAACCGCGTCGGCACCGAGCACCCCTGGAAGATCGGCGAATTCTACGGCAAGAGCTATTTCTGCGACCCGCGCGGGAAAATCGTGAAGCAGGCCAGCCGCGACAAAGATGAATTGCTGGTCGCGGAACTCAATCTCGATGAAATTCAAAAAGTCCGCGATACTTGGCAGTTCTATCGCGACCGCCGGCCGGAATCTTACGGAGAGATCAGCCGCACCCGGGCGGCCGAGAGCTCCGAGGCGGCAAACTGAGTTGCGCACGGCCGCAGCTGCCGACGCATTCCTCGTGCGTGGCCGGACGTGGGGTCAACCTTCACGATGAGTGAAACGAGTACGCTTCGCGCGGAAACCATCGAGAGCAGTTCGCTCTACAACCGAGACCTCGCTCCGGTCCCGCGCGAGCGCCGCACCTGGCGCACCTACAACTACGCCGCGCTGTGGATCTCCATGAGCGTCAATATCCCCACCTACATGCTCGCGAGCGGCATGACCGCCGGCGGCATGAATTGGAAGCAGGCGCTCTTCACCGTGTTTCTTGGCAACGTGCTGGTGCTGATTCCCATGCTGTTAAACGCGCATGCCGGTGCGCAATACGGGATCCCATTCCCGGTTTTTGCGCGCGCCTCATTCGGTGTCGTGGGCGCCAATGTTCCCGCCATTCTGCGCGCCCTGGTGGCCTGCGGCTGGTTCGGCATTCAGACGTGGATCGGCGGCGAGGCCATCAACGCCATGATCGTGGCCCTGGCTCCCGGCTGGGCGAATCTTCATTCTGGCACGGCACTCTGCTTTTTCTTTTTCTGGCTTCTGAATGTGCTGGTGATTCTGCGCGGCATTGAAACCATTCGCTTTCTGCAGGGCATTTCCGCTCCGTTCTTGCTGCTCATCGGACTTGCCCTTCTCCTGTGGGCACGCAGCAAAGCGGGCGGCTTCGGCCCCATGCTCGGGAGGCCCTCGAAATTTCAAAGCTTCGGAGAGTTCTTCCGTTTCTTCATTCCTTCGCTCACCGGCGTGGTCGGATTCTGGGCCACCGTGTCGCTGAACATTCCGGATTTCACGCGTTACGCTCGCAGCCAGCGCGATCAAATCGTCGGCCAGGCTCTCGGCCTCCCCGCAACGATGACTTTCTACTCCTTCATCGGCATCGCCGTCACTTCCGCCACCATGATTATTTTTGGCCAGGCCCTCTGGGATCCGGTTGCGGTTCTCGCACGCCTCGGCAATCCCTGGGCGGTGGTCCTGGCCATGATTGCTTTGCTCATAGCCACTCTTAACGTCAACGTCGCTGCCAACGTGGTTTCTCCCGCCAACGATTTCTCGAATCTTTCGCCGCGCCGCATCAGTTTCCGCACCGGCGGCCTGATCACCTGCGCCATGGGCATCGTCATGCAGCCCTGGAAACTGATGGCGGACTACGGGAGCTACATTTTCGGCTGGCTGGTCGGCTACTCCGGTTTTCTCGGCCCCATCGCGGGCGTGCTCATTTGCGACTACTTCGTCGTCCGCAAGAAGCTTCTCGTTGTCGAGGACCTTTATCGGCGGAAGGGCCGCTACGAATATGCGCGCGGCTTCAATTGGACGGCCGTCGCGGCCCTGGCGGCCGGCGCCGGAGTCGCTTTTGTCGGTCTGGTGGTTCCCCCGCTCCGCGTGCTCTACGACTACGCGTGGTTCGTGGGCTTCCTGGTGAGCTTTCTCGTCTACTTCTTCTTGATGCATCGGCTTGACGCGGTCGCTCAGCCAGCCGACTGAGGGGGGTCATTTTCCATGGACTTCGGCATTACCATCAAGCCGGACATCTCGATAGACCGTATCCTGAGCCTCACCCGCCAGGCCGAAACCTGCGGTTTTTCCTTCGGTTGGATCTTCGATTCCCACGTCATCTGGAAAGAGCCCTTTCCGCTCCTCACGCTCATGGCTGCCAACACGGACAAAATGCGTCTAGGCACTTGCGTCACGAACCCCGCCGTGCGCGACGTCACCGTTTCTGCCAGCTTGTTCGCCACCCTCAACCTGGCTTCTGGTGGGCGCATGGAACTCGGCATCGGCCGCGGCGACAGCTCCCGTCGCGTGCTGGGCAAGAAGCCCACCACACTGGAAACCCTCGAAGAATTTGTCCGCATCTTTCGCAACCTGAACGCCGGCAAAACCGTCGATCTCCACGGCGTCCCCACGAAATTACCCTGGACCACTGGCCAAGTTCCCCGCGTGTGGGTCGCCGGCTACGGCCCGAAGGCCCTGCGCACCGCCGGCCGCATCGGCGACGGCGTAATTCTCCAGTTTGCGGACCCCGATCTCATCGACTGGTGCCTCGGCTTCGTACGCCAAGGCGCAAAAGAGGCCGGCCGCGAGTTCAGCAAGATCGAAGTCATGGCCGCAGCGCCCGTCTGGGCCTCCCAGGATCTGAAAGCCGCCCGCGAGCACGTCCGCTGGTTTCCCGCCCTGGTTTCCAATCACGTGATGGACCTCATCTCCAAATACAATCCCGAAGAACTTCCCCCCGCGCTTACCTCTTTCGTAAAAGACCGCGGCAAATACGACTATCTGCACCACTGCGAAGTCGGCAGCGACAACGCCGATTTCGTCAGCGACGAAGTGGTCGACCGCTTCTGCCTCATCGGCCCCGTAGCGGAGCATCGCGAGAAACTCGAGCGCCTGCGCTCCGTGGGGGTCTCCCAATTCAACATCTACCTGATGTCCGGCGACGAAGAAAAAACGCTGGAAGTATACCAGCGCGAAATTCTGCCTCACTACAAACGCTGATATGGCCGGCACCCATTCAAGCGTCCAGGCGCACGTCCTCGCAGAGTCTTTAGAATCCGCACTTATACGGGTGTTCGTTCTGCAGAACTTGAATTCCTTTAAAATGAACACCTATGAAAAACATGGAGCGGGGGTATCCCGGTCGCGGTTCCCGGGCATCCGGTTCGGCGCAAAAGCAAAAACAATTCCTAAGGAGCGCAGATGCGTTTTGACACTGTAATCCGCAACGGCACGGTAGTTACCGCGACGGATACTTGCGTCGCCGATGTGGGCATCCACGGCGACAAAGTCTCCGCCATCGCCGCTCAACTCCCCACGGAAAATTCCACCCTCGTCCTAGACGCCTCCGGCTGCCTGGTCATCCCCGGCGGGATCGATGTCCACACGCACCTGGACATGCCCTTCGGCGGCACCACCAGCGCCGATGATTTCCAAACGGGCACAATCGCCGCCGCCTTCGGCGGCACCACCACGCTCATCGACTTCGCCATCCAGTACAAAGGCCAAACCCTCGGCCAGGCTTTCGACACCTGGATGAAGAAAGCCCACGACAAAGCCGTCACCGACTACGCCTTCCATTGCATCATCACCGATCTGGGCTCCGCTCAGCTCGAGGAAATGGGCCAGCTCATCCGCGAGGGCGTCACCAGCTTCAAGCTCTTCATGGCCTACCCCGGTGTCTTCATGCTCGATGATGCGACCATCTTCAGGGCCATGCGGCAGGCAGCGAAACACAACGGCCTGGTCTGTATGCACGCGGAAAATGGCGGCGCCATCGACGTCATCGTCCAGCAGGCACTCGCCGAAGGGAAACGCGCCCCGAAATATCATGCGCTCACTCGCCCCACCACTGCCGAGGCCGAAGCCACTTCCCGCGCCATCGCCCTCGCCGAAATGGCCGGCGCGCCCGTTTACATCGTTCATCTCTCCTGCAACGAAGCGCTCGAAAAAGTCCGCGAAGCGCGCGACCGCGGCCTCCCAGCCTACGCGGAGACTTGTCCGCAATATTTGTACCTCTCGCTAGAAAACATGGACGCACCCGGCTTTGAAGGCGCGAAATATGTCTTCACTCCGCCGCTCCGCGAAAAGTGGCACCAGGAAAAGCTCTGGCAAGGCCTCGCCAAAGACACGCTGCAGGTGGTCTCCACCGACCACTGCCCCTTCTGCTTCAAGGAGCAAAAAGAGCTGGGCAAGGACGACTTCACCAAAATTCCCAACGGCGGCCCCGGCATCGAGCACCGCTTAAGTCTGGTTTATACCGGGGGAGTCCATGGCAAACACTTTTCGCCAAATCGTTTTGTCCAGCTCGTCTCCACCGCGCCCGCAAAACTCTTCGGCCTTTATCCGCGCAAAGGCACCATCGCCGTCGGCTCCGACGCCGATCTGGTCATCTTCGATCCCCATCACGAAGAAGTCATCAGCGCGAAAACCCATCACATGCGCGTGGACTACTCCATGTTCGAAGGCATCCGGACCAAAGGCGCGGCCAAAACCGTCTTCTCCCGCGGCCGTGCCGTCATCGACGCCGGCAAATTCGTCGGCCGCCCCGGCGCCGGCCAATTCCTCCGCCGCCAAACCTACGCTGGTTTGTAGCGGAGATAGAGAATGTTGGCAGCGACGAACATGCCCGGGCACGCCGACCGTCCGACAGTGGAGGACGCAAAAGCTGCGATGAACTTTTTTCAAAGATTAGGAACCACAGCGGTAAGATTCATTGGGAGTACGCATAGCAGCAACCACCAGAGTGGCTGCCATGCGTTGTTCGTGGCGGCGATTTCCGGCATCGTATGCTAGTGAGGAACTAAACAGTGGCTAGGACGGGTAAGCCGACATGAAACTTCTGAACTTGTGTGAGAATCTGCTGCAGGACATCCGTTTTGCGAGCCGCACTCTGCGGCGCAGCCCGGGCTTCATGACGACAGGTATGCTGGCGCTGGCGCTCGGCATCGGCGCCAATACGGCCATCTTTACAGTGGTCAACACCGTACTTCTGCAGCCGCTGGCCTATCCGGAGCCCGACCGGTTGGTGCAACTCGAGTTGAGCTCGCCGCAGGGAAATGGAAACGTTACTTCCATTCCGAAGTTCAACGTTTGGCGAGAACAGACGCAGGCGTTTCAGGATGTGGCCGCGTACGATTTTGGTGGACCGGGCGTAAATCTGACCGGTGGCGACCGCCCGGAACAACTGAAGGGCATCCGGGTTTCCGCCGGTTTTTTCCCGGTATTTGGGGCCAGGTTGGCGGCGGGCCGGACATTCTCCACGGAGGAGGATCGTCCCGGAGGGCCCGCCTTAGTAGTGGTCTCCGGCGGTTTGTGGCGGCGGCGATTCGGCGCCGACCCGAATTTGGTGGGAAAGCGCATTGTGCTGGGCGACGAACCGTATACCGTAACTGGCATTCTGGATTCGTCTTTCGCGTCGGATCCGCCTGCGGACGTCTATCTTCCGCTGCGTGCAGATCCAAATAGCAGCGACCAGGCGCACTATCTGCGCGCCACGGCACGTTTGAAGCCCGGCGTGACCTTGGATCAGGCGAAAGCGGCAATGAACCGGGCCGCCGAGGAATATAAACGGAGGTTTCCCAGTGCGCTGGGACCGCAGGAAGGTTTTACGGCGGAGCCGCTGAGGGACACGGTTGTTGGCGACGTGAGGAAATCGCTGTTGGTGCTGGTCGGTGCGGTCGGTTTTGTGCTGCTGATCGCTTGCGCCAATGTGGCGAGCCTGTTGCTCGCGCGAGCGACGATACGCAAGCGCGAGATCGCCATCCGCGCGGCGATCGGGGCCGGGCGAGGACGCCTGATTCGGCAGTTGCTGACCGAAAGCGTGTTGCTGTCATTGTCGGGAGGCGTGCTCGGTCTCATGCTTGGCTATCTCGGGGTGCGTGCGCTGCTGGGAATCAACCCTGGAAACATCCCGCGAATCGGCGAGCGGGGATCTGCGGTTATGCTGGATTGGCGTGTCCTTCTCTTTACGCTTATCGCTTCCGTGCTAACCGGAATCCTGTTTGGGCTTATACCGGCGTTCAACATATCGCGCACCGACATCAACGAAACTCTCAAGGAAAGCGGCCAGCGCTCCGGAGGTGGGCTGCGGCAGAACAAAGCGCGGTCGATTTTGGTGGTCAGCGAAGTGGCTTTGGCACTGGTTTTGCTGATGTGCGCGGGGCTGCTGATACGTACCTTCCTCGCGTTGCGGGGCGTTAATCCGGGCTTCGATACGCACAATGTGCTGACCATGGAAATGTCGCTGACCGGCACGCGATTCGAGACCACCGCTGCGGTTGACCAGCTCGTGCGTGATGCGGCACGCCGCGTGGCGAGCCTGCCAGGAGTCGCTGCCATGGCATCGACCTGTTGCCTTCCCCTGGAGGGAGGATTTGGGTTGCCGTTCACAATTGAAGGGCGGCCGCTGACGAATGGGCCGTTTCACGGAGGAGGGAGTTGGCGCACCGTTTCACCGCGCTATTTCGAGGTGTTCCGGATTCCGCTGCTTCGCGGAAGGATGTTCACGGACCGCGACGAGGGCGGAGCCGCTCCGGTAGTTTTGATCAACGAGGGTTTGGCCAAACAGTTCTGGCAGAACAGCGATCCGGTGGGACAGCGCATCACCATCGGCAAAGGAGTTGGACCTGAATTCGAAGAGCCACCTCGCGAGATCATCGGCATCGTTGGCGATGTGCGGGACCAAGGGCTGAACAACAACCCTGACCCGATCATGTACATTCCAGTAGCGCAGGTGAAGAACGGAGTGACCGCGTTGAACAATCGGATCGTTCCGATCACTTGGGTAGTTCGCACCGATGTGCAACCCTTTTCGCTTAGCAAAGAGATTCAAGAGGAGCTTCGGACGGCGAGCCGAGGATTACCGGTAGCGCACGTCCGCTCGATGGAACAAGTCAGAGGGGAATCTACATCGCGCACCGATTTCAATTTGATGCTGCTGGTCATTTTCGCCGGTGTAGCCCTGCTGCTGGCGGCGATCGGTATCTACGGGCTGATTGCGTACTCGGTGCAACAGCGGACACAGGAGATCGGGATTCGCATGGCGCTGGGCGCGAGCCGGCAGGACGTGCGCAGGATGGTAGTCAGACAGGGCATGATGCTCGCTTTGATTGGAGTGTTACTGGGCGCCGCGGCAGCGATCGGACTCACGCGGTTGATGGCCAGCCTGCTCTACGGAGTAAAAGCGCAGGATCCAGTGACACTGGTTTCGGCAGCGGCTGCGCTTGCCGGTGTTGCTCTAATGGCGACTTGCGTTCCCGCTTTCAGAGCTTCTCGAGTTGATCCCATCGTTTCGCTGCGGCACGAATAAAGCAGAGTATGTTTCGGCATAGGAGCGCTTCTGTCTTCCGGGGCGAAGAGGATCGCTCGAAAAGGCATACGCAGAGCGCGCATATCAGCGAGCCTGGACGAAAATTGATTTTCGATCCAGGGCGCTTCATTCGTACCCACGGTTTCAAAGCCTCGTGGGTCGAATCGGCCTTCACCGCAGATGATTGGCAAGAAGCCGTTGACTCAGTTGTCATCCAGTCTGACAGCGTTATCGGAGACTAACCGCTTATTCGCTTATTTTGGGTTCTTGACCCACTTCTTTCCCTCCTGCTATTGTGGAAGGTTATTTTGGACTCAGTGTCCCCACTGAGCGCCAGAGCGCCTGTGGAGGGGGCGTTTTCGTCTCATGGGACTGACCAAACTGGTAATCCGGGGCGCGCGCCAGCACAACCTCAAAAACATCAGCGTCGAAATCCCCCGGAACTCCCTTACGGTCATCACCGGCCTCTCCGGTTCGGGCAAATCTTCTCTGGCCTTCGACACCATCTACGCCGAAGGCCAGCGCCGTTACGTGGAGTCTCTCTCCGCCTACGCGCGACAGTTTCTCGATCAAATGGAACGCCCCGAAGTCGACGTGATCGAAGGCCTTTCCCCCTCGATCGCCATCGAGCAGAAAACCACCACGCGCTCCCCGCGCTCCACCGTCGGCACCATCACGGAGATTTACGACTACCTCCGGGTGATCTACGCCACCGTGGGCGTCCCGCATTGCCCGAACTGTGGTTTACCCATCACCCGCCAGTCCAGCGAGCAGATCGTGCAATCCATCCTGCACGGTGAAATCTGCAAGCCCGATGACCGCATCATGATCCTTGCGCCCATCGTCCGCGGCCGTAAGGGCGCTTTTCGCAAGGAACTCGAAAAATTCGCGCAGGACGGCTACGTCCGCGTGCGCATCAACGGTGAGCTGTTCCCGCTCGACAATCTCCCGGTCATCGACAAGCGCAAGAACCACACCATCGAAATGGTCATCGACCGCCTGCTCGTCAAGCCGGGCATCTCCGCGCGCCTCGAGCAGTCCATCGCCACCGCGCTCAAATTGGCCAGCGGGCTGGTAACCGTGGCTATCGTGGGCGGTAAGGAGCATACTTTTTCCGAAAAGCTCGCCTGTCCCGATTGCGGCATCTCCGTTCCGCAACTGGAGCCGCGCTCCTTCAGCTTCAATTCACCTTACGGCGCTTGCCCCACCTGCAATGGTCTGGGCTCGAAGTACGATTTCGATCCTTCCAGGATCATCAATGATCGGAGCCGCCCGCTCTTCGATGGCGGCCTTGGCCCAGGCTCCAGCTCCGCGATTCTCAAACGCACCCTTGAACTTGGCGCTTACGCCCACGGCTTCGATCTTGAAACACCGTTCGACAAATTTCCGGCGCGCATCCAAAACATGCTTCTATACGGCTATCCGCCATCAAACGGCCGCAGCGCGGCGGAAGAAAATGGTTCAGCAGCTAAGAAGCCCAAGGGCGACAAAGGATTCCGCTTTCCGGGCGTTCTGAAATTTCTGGAACGAAATTTTGAGGAATCCGGCTCCGACGCCTACCGCGAATGGATGACGCAATATATGTCCGCTACGCTCTGCAGCATCTGCCACGGTAAGCGGCTGCGTCCCGAATCGCTCGCCGTCAAGCTCGCCGGCTGGTCCATCGCCGACTTCACTGCGCTGTCACTCAGCGCCGCGCGGCCGGCCGTTGACAAAATTCTCACGCAACTCTCCGAGCGCCAAAAAGAAATCGCCGCACGTCCGCTTGAAGAAGTCTCCGAGCGCATCGATTTCCTGCTGGCCGTCGGTCTCAGCTATCTCAGCCTGGACCGCTCCGCCGCCACGCTTTCCGGCGGCGAAGCTCAGCGCATCCGCCTCGCCACGCAAATCGGCTCACGCCTTCGCGGCGTTCTCTATGTTCTCGACGAGCCCAGCATTGGCCTCCATGCCCGGGACAATGCGCGTCTACTCGGCTCGCTCGAACACCTTCGCAATCTCGGCAACACCGTCCTGGTCGTCGAGCACGACGAAGACACCATCCGGCGCGCCGATTTCGTGGTTGACCTCGGCCCCGGTGCCGGCAACGCCGGCGGCTACCTCGTCGCCCAAGGCAAACCCGCCGAAATCGAAGCCACTGCGGAGTCCCTCACCGGTCAATACCTCAGTGGCAAGGCCAAGATTGCGGTCCCCGAAAAACGCCGCAGCCCCAACGGCAAAGCCATTCAAATCCTCGGCGCGAGCGCCAACAATTTGAAGGAGGTAGACGTCACGTTTCCGCTGGGCCTTCTCATCGTGGTCACTGGTGTTTCCGGCTCCGGCAAATCCACGCTGGTCAACGACATTCTCTATCGCGCGCTTGCGCAGAAGCTCTATCGCTCTTCGGAAGCGCCCGCCGCGCACCGCGAAATTATCGGTGCCGAACAAATCGACAAAGTCATCGAAATCGATCAAGCCCCCATCGGCCGCACACCGCGCTCGAATCCCGCCACCTACACCGGCGTTTTCGCGCCGATCCGCGACCTCTTCGCCATGCTGCCGGAATCTCGGGAACGCGGCTACCGCCCCGGTCGCTTCAGCTTCAATGTGAAGGGCGGCCGCTGCGAAGCCTGCCAGGGCGACGGCCTCCGCCGCATCGAAATGAATTTTCTTCCGGACGTTTATGTTATGTGCGAGGTTTGCCGTGGGCGCCGCTACAATTCCGAGACGCTTGCCGTCCGCTACAAAGGCCACGCCATCAGCGATGTCCTCAATCTCCCCTCTTCCGACGCGCTGAAGCTGCTAGAAAACATTCCCCAGATTCAGCAGAAACTCGCAACGCTCGTCGAGGTCGGCCTTGGCTACGTTACCCTCGGCCAATCCGCCACCACGCTCTCCGGCGGCGAAGCCCAGCGCATCAAACTGGCCCGTGAACTTTCCAAGCGCCAGACCGGGCGCACGCTCTACATTCTGGATGAACCGACGACCGGCCTGCACTTCGACGACGTTCGTAAGCTCCTCGACGTTCTCCAGCGCCTGGTTGGTCTTGGCAACACCGTGCTCATCATCGAGCACCATCTCGACGTCATCAAACAAGCCGACTGGATCATCGACCTCGGCCCGGAAGGCGGCGAGGGCGGCGGCCGCATCGTCGCCCAGGGCCCGCCCGAACTCGTCGCCCGCGCCAAAAAATCCTACACTGGCCAGGCCCTCGCCCGCGTCCTCCCCCTCAACGGCCATGCCAGCGGTAACTTCCCCGATGGCCACAGCAAATGACCCACGAAACTCTAGCACCGGTTTTCGCTTCTCTTTCCTCCCGGTTCAGATCTGGAAACTCGGTATCTTCTTCTTGCAGTAAGCGGCGCTTCTCCATAGAGTGAAGTCCTCACGATGAGCGTCTATTCCATCCATCCAATTACCCTCGGTGGTGTCCATACCTATTCTCTTTCATCCCGCAAGAGCAAAGTCAGGGTCCGCGACTTTGCCAAGCCTCCCGCCGCCAACACCTTGCTCACAAGATTTCTCGATTCTCTCCCGCACATCCTTGCCGCCGAGGATCTGCGCCACCTGCTCGGAGCCATCCACAGCGCGCGCCAACAGCGCCAAGCCATTCTCTGGGGCCTGGGCGGACATGTCATTAAAGTCGGCCTCGGTCCCGTCCTGATCGATCTGATGAACCGCGGTTTCGTCTCCGGAATCGCCATGAACGGCGCCGCTCTGATCCACGATTTCGAAATCGCCCTCGCCGGCAACACCTCCGAAGACGTCGAAGTCGGCCTGGGCGAGGGCCAATTCGGAATGGCCGCCGAAACCGGCCAATACATCAACGAGTTCGCCAAACTTTCCCACCGCATCCGCATCGGCTATGGCGAAGCCGCCGGGCAATTTCTCTGTAGCGGCATCATCGAAGTCAGACACGCAGATTCCAGCGTCCTCGTGGCTGCGTACAAGCACCGCATTCCCGTCACCATCCATCTCGCCATCGGCACCGACATCACCCACATGCATCCCGCCGCCAACGGTGCGGCCCTGGGTGATGCCGCGCACCACGATTTCCGCCTGTTCTGCTCGCTGGTGCAGCTGATGCATCCCGGCGGCGTGTATCTCAATTGGGGCTCCGCCGTCCTGCTGCCCGAAGTGTTTCTCAAGGCCGTTTCCGTGGTCCGCAATCTGGGCGTCCGGCTCCGCCCCATCACCACAGCAAACTTCGACTTTATCCAGCATTACCGGCCGCTGCAGAATGTAGTAAAGCGTCCCACCGCGTTCGGCCGCAGCCGGAGCGGACCCGAATCGCACGGCTACGCCATCACCGGCCACCACGAGCTGCTCTTGCCGCTGGTGGCCGCCGCGTTGGCGGCCGGCTGGCCCAAGACACGCCGATGAGCCTCGTCGACGACAATCCACTGAAGCCGTCTGAGCCAAATCTCGACTCGCAACTCTCGGACAGCGATGCGCCTCGGTCGTTCTCCGCTGGGCCGCTCCCTCCACCGCTCAGCGGCGATCCTATCTCCTATGCGGCCGCCACGCCTCCGTTCAAAGCATCCTCTCTTCTACCCGAAGATCTGCGCATTTCCTGGTCATGGACCCATCTCCTGGTCTTCTTGGTTTTCGGCTTTGGCAGCCTGCTCATCGTTCAAATCGGCGCGGTTCTGCTGCTCTCGGCAAACAAACATCTCACGCAGAAGCAACTGCAGCAGATGATCGAATCCAAGCCGCAATTCCTGGTCGGCACCAACGTTCTGTGGTACGCCTTGCTATTTCTTTTTCTCTATATGACTCTCGCGGTCTTGCGTGGCTTGCCCTTTTGGCGCTCTCTCGGCTGGAAAAAGCTCAGCGCTGATCCCGGCATAGGCAAAGGTAGTCCGTGGATGTATTTCCTCTCCGGCTGCGGCCTAGCCATTTTCGTGGCGATCGCCAGCTCGCGCGTCAAGAACGTGGATCACCTCCCCATTCAGGAACTCTTCAAGAGCCGCAGCGGCGCCATGTTGCTCATGGCCATGGCCGTCTTCGTGGCTCCGCTGGTCGAAGAGACTGTTTTCCGCGGTTATCTTTATCCGCTCTTTGCCAGCAAATTCTCCGGCTTTGCCCAAAACGCCGGCGCCGACCCGCTTCGCGCCATCCGCTTCGGCACCTTGGTCGGAATTTTCATCACCGGAATCTTGTTCGGCCTCATGCACGGCGCGCAACTGGGCTGGACCTGGGGCCTGGTCAGCCTGCTGACTCTCGTTGGCGTCATTTTCACTTTCGCGCGCGCCTGGACAGGAACGGTGCTCGCCAGTTTCCTGCTTCACCTTGGCTACAATTCCATGATCGCCATTACCTCCATCATTGCCACCCACGGATTCACGCACCTGCCCCCGCAACCCTAGGTTCGCTATGCTGCTGAAAGGACCTTCCCCTTCTCAACCCAGCCGACGGGACGCCGTCACGATTGTGAGGTGCTTGGAGTTTGCTGTGCCAACCGGACCGCTGGATGATTTTCTCCTGGCAGCAACTCATCGTCTATCCCACGGGGTCGACGATGGCATGCGCGAATTCGCCATCCGTGACATCAACGGCTACATCTTGCAATTCCGCCAGGAAATCGCTCCTTGCTAGCTGCTAGCTTGGCGGATCCATTTCTCTCTGCAGGCGTATTTCTTTAGAATGGTAGATGGCCAGGACGATGAACGAAATGTACGTAGCCCAACCCATCAGATGGACCGATCGCAGCGTCACCATGCTCGACCAGCGTCGCCTTCCCGGCGAGGAAATCTCCTACATTTACACCGATTATCGCGAAGTCGCCAAAGCCATCCGTGAAATGGTCATCCGTGGCGCTCCGGCCATCGGCGTGGCCGCCGCGATGGGCGCCGCCCTCGGCGTTCTACATTCTTCTGCGACGTCCGTCGAAGCTCTCAGCGCTGAATTCGCGGAAGTCTGTGACACGCTCGCAAAAACTCGCCCGACCGCCGTAGATCTTTTCTGGGCTCTTGAGCGCATGAAGTGCCGTTTCGCCGAACTCACTGCGCTTACGTCCGACCTCGCCAAGGTCAAGCAGGCCATGGTCGAAGAAGCCCAGCAAATCCATCTTGAGAAAAAAGCTACCGACGAAGCCATCGGCCGCTTTGGCGCGGAATTCATGCCCCGCGAGGGCCAGGTCATGACCCAATGCAACGCCGGCGCACTGGCCACCGGCGGCATCGGCACGGCTCTCGGTGTCATCCGCGTGGCCTTCGAACAGGGGCGAAAGCTCCACGTCCTCGTTCCTGAAACGCGTCCCTATCTCCAAGGTGCGCGCCTAACTGCCTGGGAGCTCCAAAAAGGCGGCATCCCGCTCACACTCATCACCGACAACATGGTGGGCCACTTCCTGAAGACTGGAAAAGTTGGCGCCGTCGTCACCGGCGCCGATCGCATTGCCGCCAACGGCGACACCGCCAATAAGATTGGCACCTACCAGATCGCCGTGCTCGCAAAAGAGAACCACGTGCCTTTCTACATCGCCGCCCCGGTCTCCACCTTCGATCTTTCCATCCTCGACGGCGATGGCATCCCTATCGAAGAGCGTTCCGTCGCCGAAGTCACTCATTTCCAAGGCGTCCGCATCGCCCCCGACGTCCACGCGGCGCATCCCGCGTTCGACGTCACGCCCGCCCGCTATATCGCCGCCGTCTTCACCGAACGCGGCGTCGCCCGCGCCCCCTATCGAGACTCTTTGCGGGCCCTCGCCTCGGCGGCCCAATCTGCCGTCACCGCGCGCTAAGCACATCAAAATCTCGCGACCACCTACAGCGGCTGTCGACGTCAAAATCAACCCGCGTATAATGTCTCGCTATGCTCTGTTGGGGTCGTCCATTTGCTCGGGCCATTATCCTGGTCAGCGGACTCGTCTTATTTCCTTCTCTGCGCTGTTCGGCGGCGCCTTCCTGGAGCGGTGTCCTCCGCGACTCGGCGGGAAATCCCGTGGACCTGGCCACCATCAAGCTCTTCGCGGCGGACCGCAACCGCGCGTATTTCGCCACAACTTCGACAACCGGCCAGTTCGTATTCACCGCCGTTCGAGCGGGCGACTACGCCCTCACGGTAAGCGTAGCGGGCAAGATCTGGACGGCAACGGCTCCGGTGATCATCAAAGACGGCCGGGCGCTCTGGTCGGGTCTTCGACTCTCGCCCCAGGGGCAGGAGCTTCGCATCATCGTCGCCCCGGATGCCGCTGCTCCCCAGGCCAGCGGCGGCGAGCGACTCTCAACCGGAGAAGTGTCCAGCCTGCCGTTGAATGAACGCGACTTTAGCAAGCTCCTCCTCCTGGCTGCCGGCACCATGACGGACACCAACGGCGCCGCCAATTTCACTCAACAATTTGCCGTCAACGGCCAGCGCGGCTCCGCCGCCGTCTTTGCCATCGACGGAGCGGACACCACCGACCCCGAACTCGGCGGCGCCACTTTCTCCAACTTCAACGTCGATGCCATCCAGGAAGTACAATCCAGCTCCGGCGTCATGCCTGCGGACACAGGTCACGGCGCTTCAGGATTCACCAACGTGGTCACCAAGTCCGGCAGCGATCAGGTACATGGGAGCTTGTTCGAATTTGTTCGCAATGCCTCCTTCGACGCGCGAAATTTCTTTGACCGCAAGAGCGATGTAGACACTCGGCGTCTCCCTCCGTTTGCCCGCAATGAATTCGGCGTGACCAACGGCGGCCCGATCGTCCTTCCGCAGATTTACGATGGCCGCGGCAAGACATTTTACTTCGCGGAGTATCAGGGCTTCCGGCAAGTTCTCGGGACCACACAGGTATTTCCCGTGCCGACTGTTTTAGAGAGACAGGGAATCGATACCGCCACTTTTCCCGGCGATACGCTGATCGTTCCAGTCAACAGCAGCATCGCGCCATTGGTCGCCCGTTATCCTTTGCCGAACGATCCTCACGGCGCGTACGGCGCGCGCACCTATGCCACATCTTCCAAAGTGGTCACCAATACGGATCAGGCTTCGCTCCGGCTCGATCATCGACTTTCGGATAAAGCCACCTTGTTTCTGCGTTTCAGCCGCAATCAGGTCACCGGGCCAACCACGAACCCCGATCAGACCGCGATTGATCCTGATTTTGGGGTGAAATTCTTCGATCACCAGCGCAATGCCGCGGTAAAATATTCGCGCACCCCCACGCCGCACTTCAGCTATCAAACGACTCTGGGCTATATTCGCAGCACGCCTGTTTTCATCACCAGCAACCATACCCAGCCGGCGATGGCCTTTGGTGATGGTCTTTTTCAAGGCTTCAATTCCGCCGACGGATCCATCTTCGGTTCCTATGGGAATGTCTACCAGTTCAAACACGACCTGGTCTATCGGCGCGGCTCCCATTCCTTCAAAGGGGGTGCGGAGCTGCGATTCAACCGCGATTCCACGATTTTTGGAATGAATCCCAACGGGCTCTACACCTTCGGAGGGGGAACTGCTTATTCCCCCGTCATGATTCCTTCCGCCAGCGGCCAGCATGATATCCATACAGGAGATCCGCTCCCGGATTCCCTCACCGGCCTTCTCACCGCGACACCCTATTCCTATACCGTGACCGCGGCCGCCAGCCTGACGCCCCAGGGAGACAAGTTCGATGAAGCCGCGGTCCGCCGCGAAGCCTACAATTTCTACTTTCAGGACTCCTGGAAAGCCACCGCCCGATTGAGCGTCAGCTATGGACTGCGCTATGAAGTGAACAGCCGGATCCATGAAGCAAAGCATCGCACTTCACTGGCAATTCCGATTGGACCAAGCGGCCAGCCCGCAGGCTTCCTTGGTCCCGGCACAAGACAAATCTACCTATACAATCCGCAACCGCCCTACGCCATGGACTGGAACGGATGGGGCCCGCGCCTCTCGGTGGACTACGGCCTAACCAAGCACACCACCTTGCACGCCGGTGGCGCCATTACGACCATTCTTCCCAATCTGTGGCTGGAGAATTATGTCACCGGCGCATTTCCCTTCGTTTTTCAACCATTGGTGACCGCTCTGCCCGGCTTCCCGCTGAACTTTCAGGATTCCGTCGTGCCCCTCACCCTTCCCAGCGTCTATACCACCGAGGGGCAGCTCCTTTTCTCCTCCGGAAGCAGCAGCAACGTTGCTCCCAATACGCCGATGGACGTACAGCGATTCCAGAACGATTTGGCTGCGCTCACTCCCGGCAATCAGGTTCAATTATTCTCGGGCATCAGCTTCGATCCCCATTTCCGCAATGGTTATATCGCCACGGACATCTTGGGCATCGATCAGGAAATTGGATCGGTGAAGTTCAGCGCCTCCTACGTCGGCACCGTGGGAATCCATCTTGCCAGCGTCCTCTCGCCGAACAGCTATGGCGGCGCGGACCCGGCTTTTGCGCCTTATACCCAATTCAACTCGACGGGCCAGGCCATCGGCGGATTTGGCCCCGAACTTGTCATGACCACCGGCTCACATTCCAGCTATCACGCGCTGCAGACCAGCGTCAGCCAAAACAGCGCCCGGATGGGCCTCAGTTTCCAAGCCAGCTACACGTTTTCGAAGAGCATGGATGATACCAGCGCCGTGCCTGGCGGGATTACCGCAAATGGCGGGGTGATTTTGCAGACCTTGCCTCAGGATCCCTACCGTCCGGAAGCCGACAAGGGTCCTTCCACCTTCGATGTGACTCACGTTTTTACGCTAAACCTGATTCAGTCCTTGGCCTTGGATCGCCTTCGCTTTCTCCAGCCGTTGGGCAAGAAGCTCACCAAGGGCTGGCAGCTCCTGGACATTACCACCTTGACGACCGGGCCGCCATTCACCGTTTACTCCGGTGTGCAACAAACCGGCGCTGGAGCCGGCGGCACCGATCGGCCCGACCTTCTCGCCAAGCCGAATATTTCCACTAACCGTACCGTGCGCGAGGACTACTTCGGCTTGGGCGCGGCGAACAGCTCATGGTTCCAAATCCCCATCAATATTCCCGGTGGCACCGGTCCCAACCACGGCCGCTTCGGCACCCTTGGCCGCGGCACATTTCGCGCCCCCGGCTTTCGCGATTTTGACCTAGCCTTGATCAAGGACACCGCTTTCGGCCGTCGCGGAAATGGAGAACTCGCGATCCTTCAGATTCGCGCGGAGTTCTTTAATATCTTCAACGAAGTCAACTTCGGCTTGCCCTCCAACATCGTCCGCGGCAGCGGCTTCGGCGTCATCAGCAAAACCACGGGCCCATCGCGTCAGATCCAGTTCTCCCTCAAACTGAACTATTGACTCTTTTTGCTGGCTTCAATTCCCACCGGCCGAATCACAAAGCCTATGCGCCCACGGCGCCGAAACGACGCGAAGAAATTCAGCAGCTGCTTCCACGGCGCATATTTCTTGTTCAGCAGGCGGTCTGCATAGGCGGCCTCTCGGCCCGTCACGATTTCCGCCCGCGCATCCACCCACTCTCCCAACAAGTTACCGCGCATGTCGCACGGCGCGATCCGCACGCTTCCGTTGTTCCGAATGCGCTTCACCTTTCCGGAGTTTCCGGTCGTGTACGCGTACAGTCGCGCCGCATCGCTGGCCAGATCGCTGGCGGGATCGGCCGCAAACCACAATGGGGTCTTCACGCCATGGCCACTTTTCTTGAAGGTCTCGAGATTCAAATACTTGTGCCCGGCAAACGCCGCAAAGCTCATCGCATCGCTCCGGCCGCCAGAATCTTTCGCCACAACCCTTCGATGCGCATCATTTTATACGCGTCACAAACAAAAAGAGGGGCGAACAATCTCGTCCGTCCCCTCTGTACATTTCTCCACATGCCGGTTCGACAGGCCGGTGCCGGCCGCAGTTCGCTACATCTGCGGGAAATTCGTGTCGGCTTTTACTTCCAGAATCTGCGCGGTATGTCTCCGTGTGTGGCCGGAAATCAGAAGGATCCATTGATAGCCATCCAGCGTGCCGATCGCAGGAACGGGGTGGTCGAAGAGATGATCGCGCAAGTCTTCCTGCGTGGTCTTGACGTATTCGATGGTACCCGCCCGCTTGTCCTGAAAAAGTTTGATCGATTCCGGTAGCGTCATGGCCGCCTGCTTCGCGGGGTCAAGGGGTTCCGGCGCCGTGGCTTTGTGGCTCCGGTCCTGGAGAATCTTCAGAATCAAGTCGTCCTTGCCCTTTGCCGCTTCACGCTTCTCTGGATTCGCCGGAGCTTTCATGATCTTTTCGCTGACCACGCCGAAGATGAATCCTTCCGCCAGGGCGATGTGTTCGGAGCACTCCGCCACCGACCAGCGGTCCGGAGCAGTTTTAAAGTTCGACTGCGCCGGGGACAGGCCTTTCGTAGCGTCCAGAAAAGCTTTCCTGGAACCTTCCAGTTCGGCTACGGCCCGATCCCTCTCTTCTTGCGTCAGCGTTTGGGTGCTGGCGGCCGCCAAAAACAAAGCCATTGCGAGAACGATGCTTTTCATGTGTACCTTCCAGGAGATTTATGGAATTTCGTCTTGCGCATTATAGCGCACTACTTTCGGCGGACGTAAGTCAGGTCTTCCGTGAAGGCATCCTTCTGCTCTTTCTGGAAGGTCCAGGTGGTCTTGAAATGATCGCTGTCGATAAACGTGTACACCGCGTGATGCATGTGCCCATCACCGGGACTCTTCAGGTTCGAGATGCTCACCAGGTCAAACGTGATGGTCTTGGTTTCCGGCGCGTACGAGCCGCGCATGGTCGGCTGATTTCCGGCCATGCAGTAGTGCGTCAGCTTGATTTGGTCGCCGTCCAGGTAATACAGCGTGGTCATCTCCACCGGCTTGCCATTCTCCACCATGTGGACCTTCTCGAGGACCGCCGTGCCCCCGGAGGTCAACTCCAGGTCCAGGGTGGCCTTGTTCATGTTCGTCTTGTCGGTCTCCCAGTGCCCCACCAAAGATTTCAGTTTCTCGAACGCTTCTGTCCCGCCGCCGGCCGCAGGGTTTGGCACCGGCATGACTCCTATGCCCAACACCACGACGCTCAAAACTTTCGTCCAGCCTCTCATTGATCGTCCTCCTCTCAAATATTGTTTGCCCTCTCGAGAATGGACCACGCGAACCCCGGAGCCTATCGCGCCGCCACTGCCGTCCGAGCGGTCCTCCCAAATCGTTGCGTTGCGAATCCTACAATCGCGCCGAGAAGCATTCCCGGAATCATAATGTCCCAAAACAATGCCATTCCCGCTCGCAGAATCACGAGGAGGCTCAATATCGCCGCAATCGCGATTCCCGCTAACATTCCTAGCAGCATGGAATGGACTCGCTCGGAAACATATCCGGTTACCACTCCCGCGACCAATCCCTTCAACAACGAGAAGGTGATCACGCTGCCCATGACCGGGGCAAGTGCGGGCTCGAAAAACCCGCTCAAGCCATCAAGAAGTCCCAGAGTTCCTCCCACCGCGAGTCCCAGCACTGGTTTCGCGAGACTCATCGTTCCCTCCTCGTGTGAATCCGTCATGCACTCACTTGGCGTTCTTGTCGGCCTGCATCACGCCAAAGAGGTTTCCTTCTGTGTCTTCGCAATAGGCAAAATATCCGACGCCGGGAATGGGAGTCTTCGGCATCACCAGTTTTCCACCAGCGCGCTTTGCTGCCTCGACGGCCAGGTCGACAGAATCCACGCCGATGGTGTTGGTGGTGGTCTTGACATTCGTATTCTTTATGAGGCCACCGTTGATCCCCGGTGTTCCCTCGGGCCCGGTGGTCACCAGCCAATACTCCATGGGCCCCGGCCATTTTTCAATCTTCCAGCCGAACGCTTTTTGATAGAACGCCGAAGCGCGCTCAGGATCACTCGCCGGTATTTCAAAATGGATGACTCGAGACATGTTTTCCCCCTAGTTTTGCAAACGAAGTTCTTGACTTTTCCCAAATCCGGATCTAGCGCGTCGCCGGCGTTGTTGCCGGAGCTGCTCCGTACTTCTGCGTGGCATATCCGACAATCAATCCGACCAGGCTTCCGGGAACAATGATTTGGACATAATAGTGCTTCCCGGTGAGGCCGTCGGGCATCGCGGCGATGGCCAAGGCCAGCAGCGCCCCCACGGCCAAACCAAACGATATGCCCAGCGGCAGCGATTTCACTTTCCGTGCAAAGAATCCAATGAGGATGCCGCCGAGCAGTCCCTTGAACGTGGACCCGACAATAATCATCGCCATTTCGGGGCGCACTTCCGGCGTGAACCACGCCGTCCCGCCGTCAACCGCCCCCAGCACGGCCCCCAGCAGCAACCCCAGCAGCACTTTATTCATCACATCCCTCCGTCGCCATCTGTCTCTCTGGTGTTCCTTACAACGAATCCCTGAATTCCTTTAGGCCTATCTGTGCATAAAAAGCAAAATCAGGACCCTCATCGCCAAGTACGCCGCAATCAACAAGATAAAGAACCGGTAGCGCCGGTACAAGCGCCCGGCCCTGTCGAAAATGCTCTCCCGATGGGCACCCACGGCGAGTCCGTCCAGGTATCTGGAAACATCCAGCGTCATCTCCTGAACGTTCGGATAGCGCTCCGCCGGAGCCGCCTCGGTCGCCTTGGCGCAAATGGCCGTCAGCGATTTATCCAGGCGGGGTCCACCTGGAAGGGACACTCCTCCCGGTTGGCCGGTGAGTAAGAATCGCAACAATGCACCGAGCGAATAAATATCGCTGCGCGTGTCCAAGTGTTCCACGTCACCGCGCGCCTGTTCCGGCGACATGTAGCCGGGCGTACCCATCACCGTGCCGTGTCCCGTTACCACGGAAGTCTCCGTCGGATCACTGGGGATATTTGCTTGCTTGGGCTTGTCGAAAACCGTGGCTTCCGGATCGGCTCCCAGCATACTGCTTGAAAGTTCTCCGCGTAGAATTTTTGCCAGGCCCCAATCCATCACCAAGACCTCGCCAAACGGGCCGACCATGATGTTGGCGGGCTTGAGATCGCGGTGCAGCACGCCGCGAGCATGCGCGAAGGCCACGGCATCGCAAATGCGGAGAAAAATTCGCAAGCGGTCCGGCACCGAGGCGACCGACTCAATAAACTTGTCGAGCCGATTTCCCTCCACGAATTTCATGGTGTAGAACACACGCCCATCACCAAGTGTTCCCACGTCGTGCACGGGCACAATGCCGGGATGCTCGAGAGCCGCCAGCACGCGCGCTTCGCGGATCAGCCGGTTTCGGAGTTCGCCATCCGTTCCGGGAACATCGAGAACCTTTAGCGCCACGCGTCGCCGGAGATTTTCGTCTTCTGCGGTGTACACCACTCCCATACCGCCGCGCGCAATGCGTTCCAGCAAACGGTAACGCGTGCCGGCCAGATCCGGCATTTCCGCGCCGTCGCGCAATCTTTTCAGGGCCTGGTCGGAAAGAAAGTTCATTTTGCAACCCAGCCAAAGGCGGCGCGCGCTTCGCGCTGAAATTCCTCCTCACTGCTCGAGAGTTCGCGCAACCGCTCCAGCGCGATTCTGCGAAATTCACGGCGCGCCCATGCCAGTGCGTTGGTCACCTCCGCGATGGAAAGTCCATATTCTTTCGACATTTGCTGGTAGGAAATTGTCTCACTTCCTTCCAGGTCGTACGCTTCGAACAGATGAAAAGTGCGCTCGCGCTCACACGCCGCACACAATGCGCGCAAGTCCTCCACCGCCAGCGCGAAAAGACTTCGCACCCACTCCTTTTCGAAAAACTGCTCGAGTGATTGGGGCGAAGGAATCGCACCGGCGTCCATCACCGTGGCGCCAAGTTCCTCTTCCGCGCCGGCAAAATCGAGCGCCACGTGCAGTACAGCTCCGCCGCGTTTCTGCCGCCGCTCGGCTTTGTCTTCGTTCATGACAAAGCTGTCGACGCAAACGCGCAGATAGGTTCGCAGCCGGCTCTTCTTCGAATCAAATTTGTCGAGCAGCCCCCGTTCCAGCAGTCCCGCAAAAAATCCCTGGGTGAGATCCTGCGCAGCGTGGGCCGGCCGGTTCCATCGCCAGCGCACGTATTTATACACGGGCTTCCAGTAGGCCACGCACAGCGCGTCCAGCGCGCGCTCTCGTTCCTGGGCATCGATGCTGCGGGCCCCCTCGATCACCGACCGGCGCGTCAGGGGGAAGCGATCCCCGCCGGGTTGGAAGTCGTCTTCGCTCATGTCACTTTCGCTAGATGGCGCACTTGGGGAGGAGTTTATGCAGGACGGTCCGCGCTGACAAGCGGGGTTTATGGGGAGGGTCGGGGCGACAGCGCAAAGTCGGGAGGGGTGCGGGGAGGCGGGCGCTAGCCAGAACGAAAAGCCCCAAGCGAAATGTCACCGGCATAAAGATTGCTTCTCCTTGACAGTCTAGGAGACTCCGGAGTATATATTCCTAGTCGCTCTAGGAGAGCGCGCTCGTGTGGACAAGCAACGCGACCTCCTCGAAGGCGGGCTGAGCACCAGGGGTCGATCTTCAGCCAATCGGGAGAGTCGGAGAACCAACAGGACTACCGGCTCACGACGGCAGGGAAACGCCGCTTCCAAGCCGAGGCGGAAAAGCGCTCGCCAGTTACATTCCGGCACGGCGGGCGATGCGTGTCGATCCGATAGTCGCGTTACGGTGCGAATAAGCGGTGGCCCTTTCCGGACCACCACGGACTATGAATGCAGGGGTAAGTAAAACTCTAGAGAAGAAATAAGAGATTTACGACCTACTTTCGAAGGAATAACTGACGTGCTCGACGGAATCCTGCCTACGACGGCAGAGGAAGTATGACGCTCTGGAACCGGCTTCGTTCGTGGTGGGACGCAACCCGGTGGCGCCCCCGGATGGAGAGCGAGATGGATAGGGAGCTGCGTTTTCACCAGCAGGCTTACGCGGAGGACTTGATCGACCGGGGCGTGTCCTGCGAGGAAGCCATGCGGCGGGCGCGGCTGGAATTTGGCGGAATCGAGCGAGCGAAAGAAGAATGCCGCGAGGCGCGCGGCGCCAATTTCGTTGAATCGCTGGTGCAAGATGTGCGCTACGGCGCTCGCACACTCGGCAAGAACCCCGGCTTCACGGTGACTGCTGTACTCACACTCGCCCTCGGCATCGGCGCGAGCACGTCCGTTTTCAGCCTGATCAATGCCGTGTTGATACGTTCGCTGCCCTACCGCGAGCCGGAACGTCTCGTCTATCTGTGGTCCCCCAATCCGCGGTTTCAGTTGCCGATCGAGTACCTAACGCCGATGACGGCCGACTTTTTCGACCTACAAAGACAAAATCACTCGTTCGCAACCCTGGCCCTGTTTGGCGTTGCTAGATTCAATGTTGTAAGTGCAGGACGCGCGGATGTATTGGGTGGCGCGCGTGTCACCGGAGATTTTTTCGGGACCATGGGAATCTCGCCAAAGCTGGGACGGCCGGTGAGTGCCGGGGACGATCAGCCAGGGCAGGACCAGGTCGCGGTCATCAGCGATCGGTTGTGGCGGGACCGCCTCGGAGCAGAACCGGACATATTGGGCAAGACACTGCTTCTGGACGCCAGGCAGTATCAAATTATTGGAGTCATGCCCGCCGGTTTTGGGTTTCCTCACGCCACGGACGCGATTGATGCGGTTAAGGTGACCGACATCTGGATCCCTTGGGCCATGACTGCGGAGCAAAAGGCTAACCGAGAAGACAGCGCCGGAGACGCCATTGGCCGGTTGCGTCAGGGAGTCTCCCTAGAACAGGCGCAGGCCGAGATGAGCGCGCTGATGGCCAAGATCGACATGATGCGTCCAGTGAACGATCGAGGATTTGGCGCGATGGTCATGCCGTTCACCGCTTCCGGGACTGCCGGGCCGCGCCACGCCTTGCTGCTCCTGATGGGAGCCGTGACTTTGCTGTTGCTCATTGCCTGCTCCAATGTGGCAAGCCTAGAGATGGCTCGCGCCACCGGTAGAATTCGCGAAATGGGCGTGCGGATCGCCCTCGGCGCCGGGCGATCACGTTTAATACGCCAACTCCTTACCGAGTCCTTGTTCCTGGCCGTGGGCGGTGGCGCGCTGGGGTGTGGCATGGCGTTTGCCTCGACGCGGCTGCTTCTGCGGCTTGATCCGGGGAACATCCCACGGCTCGAAGAGACATCCCTGGACAGCCGCGTGTTGTTCTTCGCTTTGGGCGTATCGATGGTGACGGGTTTGTTGTTTGGATTGGTTCCTGCAGTGTCAGCTTCCCGTGGCCATCCTTCTATGGTCTTGAATCAATCGGGCAGCAGAAGTGTAAAAGGCACAAGAGGCCGATTTCGTCAGGGGCTAATCGTTCTAGAAGTGGCACTGACCGTTGTGTTGTTGACCGGGTCGGGCTTGCTGATTCGTAGCTTGATGAGAGTCCAGTCCGTGGAAAAAGGCTTCGAACCGCACTCGACGGTCACCATGAATCTCTCCCTGGACGCAAGATATACGGCCCCCGAACGGCAGACTGCGTTTTACCGCAAGCTGGTCGACACTCTCGGTGCTCTTCCGGGCGTGCAGGCGGCCGGCGCAGTGACGAACTTACCTCTCGGGCACGGAGAAACCCTCAGCTGGCTAACCGTGGAAGGCTATCCGTTTGACGAAAAGGTATTTTTCCAGACGAGGTCGGTTACCCCGCACTATTTTGCGGCCCTGGGGATTCGCCTCTATGAGGGACGGTCCTTCACCGATGACGATAAAGCCGGGCGACCGTTGGTAGCCATCGTTAGCCGGAACTTTTCGAGGAAGTATTTCCCGGGGAAGACCATTTTGGGGAAGCGCTTCCATTTCACGGATGGCAGCCCCCAACCGACTTGGTGGACTATCGTGGGCGTGGTAACTGACGTGCGCCATGCGAGCCTCGAAGAGAAGCCGCAACTGCAAGTGTACGTGCCGTTCTGGCAGTCCAGCGTAGCGGCCGCCTCGGTCGTCCTTCGAACAAGCGAAAGCCCGGAACTGCTTGCTGCCGCCGTCGAGAGAGAAGTGAACACGCTCGATCCCGCACTGGCCGTGGCTGACATTCGAACCATGGATCAGTTGGTCGCCGAGGCCACAGCGGAGCGCCGCTTTCAGACGCTGCTGTTATCGGTATTTTCCGGCGCCGCGCTGGTCTTGTCTCTGGTGGGGCTATACGCACTGCTAGCCTATTCCGTCCGCCAAAGGACCGCGGAACTCGGGATCCGCCTGGCGCTGGGAGCCCAGAAGCGCGACGTCATGCGACTCATCATAGGCTGGGGCGCAGGCCTCGCTTTCACAGGCACAGCGCTGGGACTTGCGTGTGCCTGGATGCTCTCGCGGGTGCTGTCCAGTCTGCTATTTGAAGTGAAGCCTACCGACACAATCACGTTTGCAAGCGTCGCATTTCTCTTCGGTGGGATCGCTCTCTCGGCGTGTTACATCCCCGCGCGGCGCGCCATGCGCGTGGATCCAATGGTGGCGCTGAGGCATGAATGATGGCAGGGGTCCTGCGGACCAAGGCGGAGGAAGTTGTGGAGATCGGCATCCGCATGGCGTTGGGCGCGAGTAATTATTTCCCTTGCGGGTCCACAGGGTAAGAAACACCGGAGCGGTGCTGGAACATTGGTTCGAAAAGTACAAAGGAAGCCGGAGCTGGGGGCTCCGGCTTCCGCTCCGTTGGTTTGCGATTGCAGCCGCGAATACATCACGGCCTAGCGGGGGGCCAGGCGGGCAACCAACGTAATTTCGCCTTTCGTCTCGATGCGCGCCACTTGCGCCAATTCTTTTTCTCGCGGCGATTGAGAGAGTTGTCTTCCACGGATGGATCCCGCCGTCCAAACCTGCGAGAGGAAATAGCGGTGGTCGTAGCGTTTGAAAACCAGCTTCGACTGGGATTGCGGCGCGTTGGCCTGCGCTGCAAATGTGAGCACCATGACCGGCGTGCTCTGGTCCAGGCAGTTAATCAAGAGCACCCCGGAACTACTGTCAAATTTCTGGATGCGATACTCGCCGGCGGGCAGCGTCACCTGGCCGGCTGAAAATGCAAATGGAATGTTCACGAACATGGACTCTTCGGCCCGTACAACTTGTGCCGCCACCATGATGGAGAGCACCAGTAAGGTTGCCATCACAAAAACTCGCTTTTTCATAAGAACCTCCTCTTTCGTCTTGCTCAGGGCGTTGGGAGCCGGCCTGTTTGTTTTTTTTTGCTCCTGGCGCCCCTGAGGCGTCATGGGATGCTGTGCACTTTTACGCTTTCCCCGCCTGAGCGCAATGCACTGCGGATGAACTGAAAAACGACTGTAAATGAACAGCGAACAGCAAGAAAGTACGGGACTTAATCGGAGGCACTGCCCCCACGCGTGGTTTTTCGAAGTGGATCTTTCGGCGGGAGAATTGCACAAAGCAGGCCGCAAAATCAAACTGCAAATTCTACCGTTTCAGGCGCTGGCCATGCTGCTGGAACGGCCAGGCGAAGTCGTCACCCGCCAGGAGTTCGAGAAGCGGCTTTGGCCCGGAGACACGTTTGTGGATTTCGAGCATAGCCTCAACACCGCCATCAAAAAGGTGCGGCTGGCCTTAGGCGACGACAACAAAAAGCCACGTTTCGTCGAAACCCTGCCGAAGCGCGGCTATCGGTTCATCGGCCACCTGGAGCAGCAAGCGCCGCCGGTCGCCGCGAAGACTCCGGCGGCAGCTTCCGGGGTAGGCCGGCTCACCAGACTCCGCGCGGATGGTCATCTCTCTTTCGTTTTGGTGTCCGTCGATGAAGCTGCTGCTCGGGAGCGAGAGAAATTGGAAGCGGCCAGTGACGACGTGGGGCTGTCTCTTTTAATTGCGTCACAAAAGCTTCTCATGGTGCCGGACGGGACTCCTGTGAGAGTGCTGGAAATTCGACAAGCGGATTCGTGCTGCCAGGTGCGATTTCTTGAAGGCGAGCACTATGGCAAGACGGCCTTGGTGCTCGTCAAACAACTTGCCGAATAGTCACGAATCCGGACGGCTATTCCTTAGAAAATAGCCATAACCCTCTATTTTCAAAGGGCACGTTGCGGCTATTTTCATAGTTCGCTTGTGGTTCGATTTATTCGTAGCGCAGGGCTTCGACGGGGTCGAGGCGCGCGGCCTTCCAAGCGGGATAGACCCCGAAGACGATGCCGATCAGAGCGCATAGCATGAGTGCGGTCGAGATCCAGAAAAAGGAGAGGACTGCGGGCATCTTGAGGCCATAGCGCATGAGCAGGGAGAGGCCGGAGCCAAACAACACGCCGATGACGCCCCCCACGGCGCTCAGGGTCACCGCTTCGATCAAGAATTGCGCGAGGATGTTGCCGCGCTTCGCGCCGATGGCCTTTCGGACGCCGATCTCTCGGGTGCGCTCGGTGACGCTTACGAGCATGATGTTCATCACGCCGATGCCGCCGACAATCAGCCCGACCGAAGCGACCGCGAACATCAGGATGAAAATCAGGCCGCTGATCTTGTTCCATAAATCGAGAAAATAGTCCGAAGTGAAGAGCGCGAAGTCGTCCGGCTTGTCGTTCGAAAGGCGCCGCTTGCGGCGCAGCATGTCACGGATCTCCTCGACGGCTTCGCCGACGTTACTGGGGTCCTTGGCTTTGGCGAAAATCACGTAGTCTTTTTTGTTGGGGTACAGCTTGCGGAGCGTCGTCACCGGCATGATGGCGATATTGTCTTCCGGGTTCGAACCGCCGGAGATGCCCTGTTTGCGTTTTTCGAACGATCCGATGACGGTGAAGAGTTGACCGTCAACGGTAACTTCCTCTCCGACCGAACGTGCCGGAGACTCGGGAAAAAGAATCCGTGTGGTGTCGTAACCCAGCAGCACTACCGGGGCGTGATGTTCGGTATCAGTGTCATTGAAGGGACGCCCGAAAGCCACTTTCAAATCGAAGATCTTGCTGATGGAGGGAGTGTTCCCCTGGAGGATCACGTTTTTCGCGCGATAGGAGCCGCGGCGCACGTCCGCTGTTCCCGAACCGAATTGCGGCATAAAGATGCGCATGGAGGGAGAAGCAGCGGCCACGTGCGGGAGCTTGGCAATGTCATCCGCCCACTCCGCCTGCAACTCTTTGCGGTTGAACCATTCGCTGGGAGGGCGCGAAAGCGAGGCCCATGGAAAGCGATATGCGATGATGGTGTCCGATCCCAATTCGCGGATGCCGCCCAGCACATTTTCGTTCAATCCGTTGATGACCGCGCTGACGGTAATGACCGTGGTGATACCGATGACGATGCCAAGAATGGTCAGCGCCGAGCGCAGTGGATTTTTGCGCAGCGTATCCAGTGCCAGCAGCACTTCGCCGCGAAGCTTTAGCGCGCCTTCCTTGCGAATCAGGGAACGCACCGGGAGGACAGCGGTCCGCGGCAGAGTTTTTCCCAGGGTAGCCATAAAGATGATTGCCTACTCCGATCGCAACGCTTCCACGGGGTCGAGCTTGGCAGCCTTCGACGCCGGATAGGTTCCAAAAAACAGCCCCACGCTGAGCGCGACCGCCAGCCCGCCCAGGACCGACCAGAGTTGTACGGCGCTCGGAAGCGGCGAGACCCAGGAGACCAACTTGGCCGCCAGTACGCCGAAGAAGACCCCCAGAGCCCCGCCAATTACGGAAATAGTGGAGGACTCGATGAGAAATTGGCGCAGGATGTCGCCCCGGCGGGCGCCCAGCGCTTTGCGGACGCCGATTTCGCGGGTTCTTTCCGTGACCGAAACGAGCATGATGTTCATGATGACGATCCCGCCGACGACCAGTGAAATCGAGGCGATGGCGATGGTCACGGCAAAAAAGCTGCCGCTGATGTCCTTCCACAGACTAAGAAACGAATCGCTGGTCTCGATGGCAAAGTCATCCTTGGTGCCGTAGGACAAATGATGGCGTCCACGCATGATCTGGCGAACTTCGTCTACGGTGACCTGAATGTTGGCTGCCGAGCCGGCGCGGGAAGTGACACGCAAGGAATTCTGCTGGTTGCCATATTCCTTGTTGTAGGTGCTCAGCGGCAGGATGATCCAGTTGTCCAGCGAGGTTCCCAGAGAGGAACCCTCTTTTTTTCCAACGCCGATCACTTCGCAGGGGATGTTGTTCCAGCGAGCCTCTTTGCCGAGGGGATCTAGGCCGGGCAAGAGGTTTTCCACGATGTCCATGCCAATCACGCAAACCGGCGCCGCACTATTCAAGTCCGAATCGGTGATGTGACGGCCGGCAACCAGATCCACGTCGTACAATTCGGGCATCTGCGGCGTCCAAGCGCGCAGGTTAGTGTCTTTGAGCGAATTCAGGCCGCTTTTCACCTCGACGCGGCCGCCCAGGGAGGCGCCGATTTCTTTGCAGGATTTGCAGAGATCACGCACCGCTTCGAAGTCGTCATAGGTAATGCGCTTGCGCTTTTGGAATTCGAGCCAGTCGTCAACGTTGGTGATGATGGAAGGTTGTTTGGAGAGGCCAAAGACATCGGCGCCCAGACGGAAGACGCGCGTCGCGACATACTGGTTTGCGCCGTTGATGAGACTGACGACGGCGATCACCGCGGCCACACCGATGACCACGCCGATGAGCGTCAGGACGCTGCGCAGCTTGTGGGCCCAGAGGCTGGAGGCGGAGATGGCTACCGCCTCGGACAAGTTCATTGTGGTGGCACGCGGCATAGAGCGGGAATAGACCTCATCCTAACATACGCGCAGGACAGCTCTGGGATTACCAGTTGAGGCACCTAGGGTCGCGGGGTTTTCTGGATTTTCTCGATCATTTGGCGCACGCCCGGTGCCATGAGGCCGCTGGGGTCCAGCCTGAGGTATTCCTGATATTCGTCAAGCGCCCCCCGCGGGTTATTTTCCCGAAGCAGGACGTTTCCCAACAGAACATGTGGCGAGGCCACGTCAGGCATGCCGGAGACGGCTTTGCGCACATGGGGAGCAGCTTCCCGCCAACGGCCCAAGGCCCAGTAGGTCTTGGCGAGTTCGTAGTGGCCGGCGGAGGCATCGGGCTTCAATTCGAGCCCGCGAAGAAGCGCCGTTTCTGCTTGAGGATAACTCTTGGTTTGATTAAATACCGCACCCAACGCCAGGTAGGCATCCGCAGAGTTGGAATCGAAACTGATGGACCTTCGCAGCGCAGTCTCAGCGTCTTTCCAGTTTTTCTCCTCTAGGTATGCCGTACCCAAAAGTGTATAGGCCAGCGGGAAGGTTTCATAAAGGTTGATGGCCTTCAGCAGGTGAGAGATGCCAGCGTCCAGCTTATTTTCCTTCATTGCCGTTTGACCTTTTTCAAATTCCAGGCGAGCATTCTCTGGAATGCTCAGTTCTGCGGCCGATACGGAATCGCCGATGAAGCCATCGGGGCTGTCGGACGGGGCCTCAGGGTGGTCGGGTTTCAGGTCCAGAGTTACATATCCCCTCAAGCTGTCGACCAGGTTGACATGAACGGAAACTTCCTGGTAGCCGACTTGATTGAGCCGCACGACGTACATTCCAGAGGAATTGGGCAGGAAGCGGCACTTTCCGCCCGATTCAGTCACGCAATCGTCGGCCGCACCGCCTTCCTCTGATTCGAGCCGGACGTGAATACCGCGGGGGGCTGCGGTTCCATTGGGATTACGAACCTGAACGTTGATTTCGGCGGCTCCCACGGAATGGCCGCTGGATGGGGCGCGTTGCGCGCCAACTGGGGAAGCGAGAAGAAGGGGTAACGCCAAAAGAAATGTTAAGGGTAAGAATTTCTTCACCGGAGAACGTCCGCATCGACGGAGGGCGCGAGAAGAAAAAGATGCTGTCATGAAGTCTTCGGAAAGAGAGACGAAACTGCATCAAACTGGCATCATACGCTTCGCAGTCTTATTGGTTACAAAAGAAAAAGGAGGGCGCATGGCAGCGCCCTCCCCGGCCAGAGTTTTGGTTAAAACACCAGGCGCAGACTCAACCTTGAGCTGAATGGCTGCTGGAAGAAATAGTTGTTCATTCCACTGGTCGCGTACGGTCCTTTGAAGTCGTTGGCATTGGTGACTCCGAAGCCCTGGTCGGCGTTCTGGTTGATCAGCGTCTGGGACTTTCTGTTGGCAATGTTGAATGCAGAAAAGCCCAGCTTCAGACTGAGTCGATCGCTGAGCTTCCACGGATATTCGATTTGTGCGTCCACCGTGCTGGTAGTGGGTGCCCGCCCGAGGTCGCCGCGGCCGAGCCAAGGCACTTCGCCGGCGTTCTGGTAAGCGTACTGGGCATAGAGTGTGGTCAGCGGAAGGCCCGTCTGGATGCGCAGGCCTGAGCCAATAACCAGGCCTTTCAGTCGGCTGCGATCCAGCACATAGAAGGCGTTGACATTCACGACGTGGCGCCGATCGGTATTCAGAGGACCGATCCCCTGTTGCGCACCCAAGAGCCCGAGGCTGCCTTCGGTAAGGTCAAACAATGAACTGATGCCCGGGTCCGCCTGGTTATTGTCGTTACGGAAAGCGCCCTCATAATTGCCGTTGAGTCGCGCAATCCGCCAGTTGGCGTTCAGCGCCCAGTTGTGCCCAAAACTCTTGTTGGCTTCGATTTCGATCGCCTGATATACGCGCCGCGGGTCTTTATACGAATCAGGCTTGCCATCGGGATGGAATTCCCCGCCAAACTCGGCATTCGGGTCGAGCAGAAATTTGGGAACATTCGGGTTCTTGACCGGGTCATAGGCAGGGTTGGGGATCGACCACGTCGTAGACTGATTCACCGACGGAAAGCAGGCGCTACCGGCCACGACGGGAGGCTGGCCAGTGGCAACGTTGGCGGTAAGCGGACTAAGGACGTCCCACGCGACATAGGGTGTGGCGAAGCCGTTAGAGTCCACGCAAGCGGCGGGGAGATTGGCCTGAGTCTCCTGGCTAGACGTAAAGTTCGTTCCCAGACCAAAGGTGGTCTCATTAGGGTTTACGAAGATGTCTTGCTTGGCGTTGGGGTTACCGATGAAATAGTTCAGGCCGCCGCCGTTGTTGGCCAGCGCAATGAACTCTTCGACGGAAATGCCTCCCTGGTCCTCGATGACACGCTTCAGGCGCCTATCGATATAGCGGACACCGAAAACGATGCCGTTGCGGAATTCGTGCTGAAAGCCGGCAACATACTCGTCCGTGTATTCCATGCGCGTCCCTGGTGCGAACGGCTCACCACCACTGAGGCCGACGTTCACGGGGTCGCCGATACCATTGGTGGCCATATTAAGAAGGGTAGAGGACCCGGGCTTGAACAAGTTGGCATAGTCGGGCTGGCCGCTGGAATTCGTCACCACGCAAGAGGCGCCGGCAGGCGTACCTGCGGGGCAGCCTGTCGTGGTTGATGCGGGAGCCCAATAGGCCCCCAGAACATCATCCTCAGCACTGAGAGCACGGATGGCCGCGTCGAGTGGCAGGACGAAGGCATACCGCCCATAGTTGGCATAGAACTTGGTCTTTCGGTCACCCTTCGGATCGAGCACCAAGCCCAATCGCGGAGACCACATATCGTTGAACAGCCGCTGGGTTTGGTTCCCGACCAACCTCTGCTGCTCCCAGCGCAGGCCTAGGTTCACGGTGACATGCTTACCGATGGCCCAAGAATCGTTGACGTAAGCGGCGTGGTACCTTCCGCTGCTCTTGGTCACTCCGCCATCGAAACGGCCGCGGGATTGCGACAGCACCACCTGCACCGGCGTGCCTCCCCCGGCCGCATCCGCCATGTACGGGCAGAGCGAACAGGCTGAGCTGTTGGCCACCGGAGCAAGCGTTTCGAGCACGAGAGACGCGTCGGTCATTTTGCCCGCCACCGTCGGGTTGGTAGCGGTCCCGTAGCCAGGATCGCCGCCGGAGGCATTGGTGGATGGAAGGGCAAACTTCCCCCCCGAATATGACGTGCTGTCGTTGTAGATGGGGAACTGCCAGTTGTATCCGATGCTAAAGGTGTGCTGGCCGAGGAAGCGGTAGGTCTTCGAAGTATCAAACGCGATGCTGCGAGTATTGGAGTCGTAAGGCTCCAGGAAGCCAAACCCCTGAGCGTTGAATGTTCCCGCCTGCGAGAGCCCTGATTCGTCCGAAACCTGGGTTACGTCCGCCAGCGGAGTCTCGGTAAAGTGGTTCCAACTCCAGGTAAACGCGCTGTCAATGAGCCAAGTCGAACTGAGCGCGCCATCGTAGCGCACGGCCCAGTTGCGCGTGCCAAAGTCCCACTTGGAATTTACCGTTTTGTCCGTGGCGTTCAAGGTGGCCCAGGGAACATTGTTGGTATGTGAGGGGTCGCCGAAGACCGAGGATTCTACCGTCTGCCGGTCGTTAATCTTAAAGGTCAGTTTGCCTGCATAATCGTAGGACGTTTTGGTGCGCTGTAGCCGACCATTGTACGCAGTGAATAGCCCGGAAGGCGTTCCATCACTGAGCACCGCAGGCGCGACAAATTGATTGTTGACGCTGGGATTGAAGTTCCCGAAATAGAAGAGATGATCGCGCAATTTTCCAAGGGGTGCATACCCGCCGAGTTCGGCATCCCCTTCGTAGTTGGCATTGCCAAGGTAGCGCCCAAACTTATTCACGGTGCCAAATTGCGGGTCATCGGCATTGAGAGGAGTGGTTTGCATCCCTAGTGGATGGAAGTAGCCGGCGATCTCGCCATAGGTTTTCGTGCCGCCGGACTTGGTGACGATCTGGACGATGCCGCCACTGGCGTGGCCATACTGCGGTTCGAAGCCGCCGGTCTTGATTTGCACTTCCTTGACGAAGGATTGATTGATCCCGCTGCCCAGCGCACCGTAGGAACGTGCCCAGACGCCCAGGCCTCCGAAGGCCGGGTCATTGATAGAAACGCCGTCCGCCACATAGGAATTCTCGAGTCCGCTGGAACCAGAAATCGAAGGGTTGTTGCTGCCGGTCTGAATGCCGTCGACCGCGCCGGGGCTCAAATAGAAAAGATTGGCTACACCGCGCTGAACGGGAATATTCTCAAAGAATGTGTCGGAGATATCCGCGGTGACTGCCGAGGTGGAAGTGTCCACCGTGACGGTGGCGGCGGTGACTTCCACGGTCTCGGAAACCTGGCCGGTTTCGAGGATGACTTCGATGCTGGTGGTCTTGTCGATCAGCACTTCGGCGCCCCTCACGCTGGCAATCTTGAAGCCCGCCTTCTGCACCTTAATCGAATAATTACCGGGAATTAGGGTGGAGAAGAGGAAGGACCCCTGATCGGTCGTCGATTGAGATAGGCTGCCAATGGGACCGGTGATCGTGACCTGGGCTCCCGGAACCGCGGCTTTTGAAGCGTCATACACTATGCCGCTCAGATTGCCGCGCGCGGCCCCCTGGTCCTGTGCCTCGATGGGTACCGACAAAATCATACTAAATGCCAAAACCGAGCTGACCACGAGCCATTTATTTTTCATAGCGCTCGAACTCCCTTCCTTGCATCTCATTTATCTGAAACTTATTTTGGCGTGCAGATGGAACGGAAATAACGAGAATGGAGTCCACCCTGCTCCCCGAAGCCCGGGACATACTCTCATACTCTGCATAAAAACTGCCAAATTGATAGATAATTTATCCAATGCTAAGGTTCGGGAATTCCACGAGTTATCGTTGGATTAGCGGACATTATAAGAAGAAGACGTGCGACCTACTTCCTGATTCCTGGATAAGTATGCAGAAATATGGATTAGCGGCAGGAAACGACCTAAGGTGGCAGGGGCTCGCGTCCTCACGGCTTGGCTCGCTTCTCGACTAGGAGAGACTTGCCCTTCAGCGTGAGGTCCGCCGCCTTCTGTGGGTTTCCAATTTCGGTGTAGTACTGGGCCAAGGCCAGATAAAAAGGGCCCTCCTCAGGGCGGGACAGCAGGGCCTTTTCAAGGATGGAGATGGCCTCGGGAGCGTTTCCTCTCTTCTCCATACTGGTGGCAATCCGAAGAAGGGTCTCCGAGTCCGTCGTTTCCGTAACGCCCGCGTCAGAGAAGAGGCTGACGACGGCGGCATAGTCCTTTTTTGAAAAGTAGGCGTCCACAAGCCGGGAGCGGGCGAGGTCATTGGAGTGGTCGAGTTGCAAGGCGCGGCGGAACCAGGCGCGGGCCTCGTCAAACTGACCGAGAGCCCAATAGCAAAGGCCCCGTTGCTGGTCGAGGATACCCTTTTCCGCGTCTTGGGCGATTCCCGGCTCGAGCACGTCCCAGGGTTCGGGCGGCGAAGGAGCATCGAGAACTTTGAAATTCATGGTTGCGAAACCGCCGCGCCTGGTCTCCGGATTATTCACAGTGACGTTCAGAATATAGCTGCCGCTCGATTGTTGCTCGAGTGAAAGCTTCTTTCCGGTCACCAGGGAACCGGCAGCGTCGAATTGTTCCCTGCTGATTTCGTCTTTGACCTTGGTGGCACTGCCGGGAGCGGCGGGCCGGCCGAAAGCGTATTCCACCTCCAGTTTCTTCCCCAGGTTTTCACGGGGATCTGAGGCCGGGGCCCAAATCTGATAGACCACTTGGAGGTTGGTGCCTGGGGCAAGAGTTGGGGCGCTGCTGGGCAGGGGAGTGAATTGCACGCCGCCGATGGCAAAAGGCAGAAGCTCGGCGAGACCGGGATCGGCATTTGCCGCTGACAGAAATGGCAGCACACCGGGCACGACCAGCGCGTCTTTGGGGGGCATGGGGATGGAGACTTCCCGCACCGTGTGGAAGGCCGTTTTTTTGGACCAGTCTGTGAACTGAAACTCGAGGTGATACTTACCAGCCGGGAGAGGGAGCGTTCCCTGGTACCCGAACACTTTGTCTTTGACGGTATCGAGGCGTTTCTTGGTGATCGAATCCGCGAGCGATTTTTGTTGCGTGAAGATGAGCTTGTTCTCAGCGCTAAAAACGCGGACGCGGACCTCCACAGAGTAGGAATAGCGTTCGTCTTTCTCCTCGGTCAGGCTGAGGTCGCTGGGACTACGCAAGTGCAGGGCATAGTCGAGTCGCGTCAGTCCGCGAGAATCGCGAGCCGGGAAGGTAACGATGTCGAGATTGTGGCCCTCCAGGACCAGCCGCGAGGTAACCGCTTCCCGGGTAGTTCTTCGCCGGCGAATATCGTCGCGGTTCGCCGGCAGATTGGGGAGATTCTTGATGCTGTTCAGGAGGATGTCGGATTCGAGGCTCACGATTCCGGTGGTCTCGTCGACCGGCTCGTCGGGCAAGAGCGACAGCGAAATTCGTGCCACTTCCGGCCCCGCGGAATTGCGAATCATACGCAGCGCGGCGGAACGCGAATTGATGGCCTCCACGCCAGTAGCAAGTTTATCCGGGCCGTCGGTGTACGGACTATAGAAGCGGTAATCGCCGCTGCCTTCGCGTTGGTAAAACATGACGTAGAAAAACGGCGGTAGCGCTGGGTTGGCACCGCCATAAAACCAGATTTCGAGGGGATAGAGATTCGCGGAGTTACGGAGGACCTGTTTTTGTTGTGGGGGGCCCAGGGTAATGTAGGTGCGGCCGCGATCGGTGCGCCAGCCTTCCACGCCTGAGCCGATGCCGAAACGCGCATCGGCAAAAGCGATGCGCTGATAAATCTCATCCTTGTAGGTGTTGGTGGGTAAACCGGGAGAAGGATTGCGGATTTCCCAGAAGGTTTCAATGAACTTTTCGCGCGCTTCGTCGGTGGTCAGCTTCAGAAAGGCGTCGCGTTCGTCTTTGGTGATGATGTAAGCGACGTCCCGCTCCAGCCAGTCACGATGATTCTTCTCCAATTTTTGTTTTTTCTGAGCCCAACAGGTTCCACTGCAGGCGACGAGGATGGCCGCAAGAAGTATGACTCCCCGGCGGGAAACAACACCACAGCGGCGCCGGCCCGGCCCTCCTCGGTTGCGGCGAAATTCGTTCGAAGGCCGGCGATCCATCGCAGAAAGCCTCAATCAACTCCCCCCGGTCGTACCGCACGTGCAGACGAAAATAGATTCGACCTAGCCTTGATGGCGAATGCGTTCGGCGAGGGAGCGGGCCCGCTGTCGCGCGATGTCCACAAACCGGGAGTCCCCCGCGATCTGATCGAGAATGGGCAGGACCCGCTGTGGCTCCGGCATAAGGCTGCGGTTGAGGTCCGATTCGAATTGCAGCAAGGCGTCATTGATTCCCAGGCGGTCGTATTTCATGCGCCGCGAAATCAAATCAAAATGTTCCTGCTGGCGCGCCAGCCCTTCAAAAATCTGCAGGAGTTGGGAGGCCGCGGAGTTCAAAGTGTAGTTAAATTTTGCTTCATGGACTTCGGTGCCGGATTCCCATCGAAAGGTTTTCTCGCCGAGATTGGCGATCTTGCGATGCACATCCAGATCCAGTCCTTGGAAGTGCTTGAGCTGCGCCGCCAGGTCGAACATCTTGGTGCGCCAAGCCGCGCTCACCTGAAAAGGCAACGAGCCGGGATCCTCGTCCAACTGACGAATTTCATACGCGGCGGCATCGGAATCTTCCCGTACCGTAATCTCGATTAATTCCGGTGAGCTGCCTTTGAAGACGCGCCGAAACGTCAGTTTGGCGCCGGTGGGAGCGGGAACGGAAGGCACTGCCGGTGCCGCCAAGCAGGCCGCGGCAATCAACAGAAAGAAATACAGGAGGGAAATCTTCATCGCATCGATACGATGCGTGGCAACTCGCCACGCGTTGCGCCGCGGCGCCGATTTTCTTTTGGCAATCGAGTGGAACCTACCGCGGCGCGAAAGGCGCGTACTTTCGCTGATGCATCCACATCCGGCAACCCAAACCGCCGCCGGGTCTGCTCCGCCTGCAAATGGCACAGCGCTACCGCCAAGGCATCCGCGGCGTGCGACGGTTCCGGTGTTTCCTCCATCGAAAGCAAGGCACGTACCATCATCTGCATCTGTTTTTTGTCCGCGTGGCCGTTGCCCGCGATGATGGCCTTCACTTCGCGAGGCGCATAGCTATGCACTTCCAAGCTATGCTGCGCCGCCGCCAGCAGAACCACACCGCGCACTTCCGCCAGCCGCAGCGCCGTACGCATGTTCAGCGCCGTGAAGACGCTCTCCACCGCCACCGCGTCGGGCGAAAACTCTTTGATGAGTCTGCACAGCAAGGCATGCACATCCCGCAGCGCGGCGCCCGCGTATTTCTTCTGGCGCTTCGCGGCCACTTTTAGGGACCCATAATGAAGCATACGGCAGCGCCGTCCGTCGCTTTCGACGATCCCATAGCCGGTCGGGCCAGCTGCCGCAGGGTCCACCCCCAGAACGCACGTCCATCCGTTCTTTTCGTTCCGCCTGGCTGATGAATTCGTCCCTGCCATCGCCCCAAGTCTACGGCCTTCCGCGCATCCCTGCCAGCGCTTTGTGGCCTGCAGTAGTCAAAAAAACAGGCCAGCCCGGGTTAGGGACTGGCCGCAAAACAAACTGCCGAGTGAATCAGTTGGCGCCGACCGCGGCCTGAATTTCGGATTCGTCGATGTCAAAGTTCGCGTAGACGTGCTGTACGTCGTCGTGTTCTTCGAGGGCTTCGACCAGGCGCACCATCTGGGTGGCCTGCGGGCCGGTCAGCTTGATGTAGTTCTGCGGGACCATGCCGATCTCCGCGGACGCGGGAGTAATTCCCGCCTTGGTCAGCGCTTCCTTCACCTTCTCGAGGGCGTCCGGCGGCGTCACGATGTACCATGCGGAGCCATCGTCCTTCAGATCTTCGGCGCCCGCTTCCAACACCAGGTCCAGCAGCTGGTCTTCGCTGGCCGCCTCCTTGGGAACAGAAATTTCACCCTTGCGGTGGAACATCCACCCGACGGCACCAGCTTCTGCCATGTTGCCGCCGTTCTTACTCATGAGATGGCGAAACTCACCGACGACGCGATTGCGGTTCGTGGTGACAACCTGAATCAGCATGCCCACTCCGCCCGGGCCGTAGCCTTCGAAGGTCGCTTCCTCATACTGCTCGCCTTCCAGCTGGCCGGTGCCGCGAAGAATGGCGCGCTCGATGTTCTCGTTGGGCATGTTCTCGTTCTTGCCCGCCAAAATCGCGGTTCGCAAGCGCGGATTGGAGTTTGGATCGCCGCCGCCGATGCGCGCAGCAATGGTGATTTCACGAATTATTCGCGTAAACGCTTGGCCGCGTTTGGCGTCGGTGGCCGCTTTTTTGTGCTTGATGGTGGCCCATTTTGAATGCCCGGACATGACACATCCTCGTTTGTTTCACGTGACCGCGGCCTAGCCGGGTCATCGATGGAAGAATTCTTGCGCCGCAGAGCGGATTCGGAGAAGGTCGGCCGCAACATTCCCGTACATCATCTGAACCGACGTACGGTCACCAAGAAAAACGACACCAGTGCGGAGACTTACGGTGAACCGCAAACCCCTGCGGAACGACGCTAGTTTAGCACAGCCATTCCATCGCGCGAAACGAGTTATACTCCGCCGCGGGGCATCTTGGTGAATCCGAGAGACTTGCGCCTCGGTTGCAATTTCTCGCCCGGTTTTTCCTTATTTTCGATCCGCACTCGCCGAAGAGAAACTGGGGGCTCGCCCGCATGGGAGTTCGCCGCGGCTACGCGCTCTTCTGGCTAGATGGGATCAGCGGCCCGGGTGGTGCGCTTCGACTGCTTTGCGTGTCGCTTCCAGCGTGAAGGTGAGCGACTCCTTGGGGATGTCGGTCACAAACGGTCGGATCATCCAGCCAAGCCCAGAGGGAATGTCCCGGGTCAGTGAAGCCACTTCACTTTGGACGTAAACGCCGCCGTCGCGTTCTTCCATGCGCCACCACGTCTCCATCCGCCACAGGAATCCGTCGTCGTCGCCAGGTGTTTTTTCGCGTTCGTCTCTCTTTCCGGCGTTTTCGACCTCCGCTATGCGCACTGCCGAACTGCGGCTGTGAGCTTTTCTCGGTGCATCGTGGAAGTACTGCACTTCATGCTCGGTGTTCAGCACCACGGTGATCACTTTGTGCCGCCGAAACCGAAGGAAGACGCGGAAATGATCACCCTCTCGCGATTCGATTTTCGATCGTTCGACGTCCGGCGAGTAGTACGCGGAGTGCCGGTCATAGTTCTCCAGCACGCCCAGCACGTCCGCGAGTTTTCCGCATCATTACTTCACCGCGTTTCAGCCGAGCGTAGGCGTCCGCACGTTGCTCCTCGGGCAGTCCATCGACCCACAGCAGGCCCGTACCGCGCTTCAGCTCACCTTCATTTCGCGCTTCCGCCAATTTTAAGTAATGTTCAAACACAGCTTGGGTCTCCGCTTTCAATTTTGGGAGCGCCGGTTCACCGGCGCGCGCGACACACCGAGACACCTGATTCAGCGCCAAGGCGATCAGCAGGAACACCATGACTCGTCGGGCGATGCTGTTTATGGCTTTCACTTGTCGCGCGAATCCTCGAGGTTTCACCAACCCGGCCATTCTTAATGCATTCATTTGAGAGCAGCTTATGAAAATATCACCGCACACGGCTGATTTAGGATGCAAGGCGGATGCCGATGGAGATAAAAGAAAAGGAGGGCCCGGTCGAGGCCCTCCACCCATGCGTAGTTGCCTGTAATATACCGGGAAGCGAAAAAAAAGGCGGGTTGGGTAGCTCGCACACGACCCCTTGCGGAGCCGCTGTCCCCGCGCGGCCCCCAACCCGTCACTGAAAGACTACGCATCTCGATTGAGCGCCTCAATGGGTCAGCGGAGCCACTGGACGGAGTACTCTGGTTGTAGTACAACGTGGCCATGCAAAACGGAAAAGTAAACTTCGGCCATGGCATAAGCATATTATTGTCAGTAAGATAACAGGAAGCCTGTAGCTGCTGAGGTGCTCCGCCGTCTGAATAGTACTACCCTAATTTCGAGCCATTCAGCGCCCATCGAGGGGCCACCTGTAAAATCACTCGCTCATCACCGGGTCATCTAACAACGGGCATAGGTGGCCATTCCAAAGAAAAGAATCACCCGCCAACGAAGAGCACGGTGCGCATCCAGAATTTGTAGCGCTTGATGCGGAACTTTTCCGGAAGAAGACTTGTACCGGCCGCCAGCAGTAGGTAGAAACCCGCAAACACGGCAACGCCGCCCAGCGCCTACCTAGTACGACGTTGCAATCCTGCCGGGGAGAGTTGGGAGTACCTGACGATGAAAAAGAGGAAACATCGCGAGGACGATCGGGCCTAGATGGAGGTCGCTTCTTCCCGCCAATTTTCTCGGGAGGGCGGCGCGGGCGAGAGAGTCCAGGGAGCCCGCGCCGCATATGGGACGTGTTTCGTTTGTGCAGACCATCCTGGACCGCCAGTTATTCCCGGTTGGGCCGCTCACCAACCATTTTGCTGATTCGTCACATCCAAGAGGGAACAGGGAATAGAATGCTCCTTCAGGCGGTTTCTGCCTATGAGTGGATATGACCAGGGGAAAGGCTCGGACGTGTTGGATGCGCAGGACCGGGCGCGCTTCGAACAGCTGGTGCTGCCGCATCTGGATGCCGCCTTCAATCTGGCGCGCTGGCTGCTGAGAAGGCGTGCAGATTCAGAAGACGTGGCACAGGAAGCCATGCTCCGCGCCTACCGTTTTTTCCGCGGGTTTCACGGGGGGGACGCGCGCGCCTGGCTTTTGCAGATTGTGCGCAATACCTGTTATACCTGGTTAGAGAAAAATCGCCCTGTGGAACTCATGACCGAATTCGACGAGGAATTGCATCCTCAGCCGAGCACCTCTCCGGAAGCTCTAGCCATTGCCGGAGACAATCGCGAGCGTTTGACCCGTGCGTTAGAAACTCTTTCGCCTCGTTTCCGTGAAGTTCTCGTCCTTCGCGAACTGGAAGGCTGTTCCTATAAGGAAATTGCGTCCATTACCGCCATCCCCATCGGCACGGTCATGTCCGCTTTGGCGCGCGCCCGCCAGCGTCTCCATCGAGCGCTCACGCAGTCCTCTCCGCAGGAGGCTTCCCGTGAGCTGTGATTTCACCCCCACGCTCCTCCACGGGTATCTGGATGAGGAGTTGGATGCCGCGCGTGCTGCGGAATTTGAGCGCCACCTGGAATGCTGTCACGAATGCACGGCGGCTCTGGGAGCCGAGGAATCGCTGCGCTCGTCGCTTCAGCGTAGCGGTCTTTAGCCCTTCACGGTTGCCGAGATCATCGATGCTCACGTTCGCTCGCTGCAGCCCGGCCACCTCACCGACGTCACTTCCACTGACCAGCACACCGTCAAGCCGTGGTTCAGCGGGAAGCTGGCCTTTGTTCCTCCGGTGAAGGATTTTGAGGATGAAGGTTTTATCTTGGTCGGCGGGCGTCTCGATGTTCTCGGCGGCCAGAATGTCGCCGCACTGGTCTATTCACGCCGCAAGCACATCATTAACGTTTTTGTTCTGCCCACCAAAGAGCCGGACACCGCGATTCATCCGCCCGGTCTGCGCCAAGGGTATCAATGGCGCCACTGGCGCCGGCAGGGGATGGAGTATTGCGCCATCTCGGACGTTTCTGATTCCGATCTGTACGAGCTTGCGCGGCTCATGTATCAATAACAGATTTTTTTGGAGTTCTTGATCACTGGTGCGCATCACCGCACCCGTTTCGTTCAAACGACAATTCACTGTTTTTGCTTGCGCTTCACATATGCCTTAGGAATCTCTTTCGCGTAAATCAGTCGCAGCGTCAGGTCTTTGGTCTCTCCGGACCGCAGGCTGACGTTCTTCTCCCACACGGAAAAAACTCCCTTTCCCGACGCCCGAAGATCGTAGTTGTCCGCGCCCAACTTTGAAATGGAGAAATGCCCATGCGCGTCCGTGTGGACCGCGTGGGGTGCGCTGCCGCTCGACAATTGGTAGGATACGCTCGCGTGAGCTACCGGTTTGTCATCCGGACCGAGAACCACGCCGCTCAGCGTGGAGGAAGCTCTGCTCTGCGGAGCGGCGGCCACGCCCCGAACGGCCACCAGCATGAGCAGAAAGATCGATAGCAACCCGAGTGTGCGTCTCATTTGTCAACCTTTTCGGTGTCCCGCGAAGAAACACCGAGGGAAGGATTACGCCTCAATCGGAACCCAGGCTCTTCCATCCCATCTGCTCTGAGTGTAGAACGTGTCCGGCGGGGCCAACCGTCGTAGGCCGAGAATGTGCTTCACCGTCAACCTGCCGGTTCGGACAGGTCCGAAGTTCTCTTTGGTCCTACTCGTTGCGTAATGCCACGGCAGGATCAACGCGCGAGGCGCGCTGCGCCGGAATCACGCAGGCCATCAGGGCCACGAGTAGAAGCGTGGCGGCGGTGCCCACATAAATACCTGGCGCCACAGATGTTACCCCGAACAACAGCGTCTCGAGCAAGTTTGCGAGTCCCGCCGCCAGCGCTCCGCCTGCCAACAATCCGATGGCACTCAGCTTCACACCGCCCCCCAGAATCATTCTCGTTACGTCCATTGGTTTTGCCCCCAGGGCCATGCGCACTCCGATTTCCCGCGTGCGTTGCGCCACCGCATAAGCCAGCACGCCATATACGCCGATACAGGCCAGCACGAGCGCCAATCCCGCGAACACTCCCAGCAGGATCATCGGTCGCGTCCGGTCGGCAACGTCTGTCTCCATCAGTTGGTCCATGGTGCGCACATAGGAGACGGGCTGCTCGGGATCTACCGACCACACCGCGCCTTCGACCATCTTAACCGCGCTCGCAGGATCGTTTGACGTGCGCACCACGAGCATCGAAAACCCACTCGGCTTCTTCACCTGCGTCACCGGAACGTACACCGCGGGCTTCATCTCATACAGAAACCCGCGTTCCCGAATGTCGTCGACCACTCCCACTACCGTCCACCAAGGCTCTTTCTCGTCCCCCAAGCGAATTCGTTTCCCGACCGCGCTCTTTCCCGGCCAGTGCCGCTTGGCGAGGAATTCATTCACGACCAGCGCTAGTGCCCCGTTTTCGTGGTCGTTCTCCACCAGCCAGCGGCCTTCCTTTACCCTTGCGCCCAGCATCTCCAGATACCCGGGCGTTACTTCCCGGTAGAGTGCGTCGTTGTATTCTCCGGCCGGCAGAGGGGGCTCACCCTCGACCGTGTAGCCTTCGGTATCCCCATAGGTCATGAACGGCGTGTCGGAACCAAATCCCGCTCCCTGCACTCCCGGAAGCGCGCGCACGTCCTCCACCACGGCGTGAAAAAATCCACGCACTTTCTCGTCCGTGTCGTATTTCTTCTCGGGCAAAGGTACTCCCATCGTCAGCAGATGATCGGCGTGAAATCCCAACTCTTGCTTCCGCAGGTTCCAGATGGTTTGGATCATCAACCCGGCGCACACCAGCAGAGCGAAGGCCAGCGCAAATTGCCCCGCCACGAGGGTATCCCGCAGCCGTAATCCGCTGCGCGATTCTCCGCCTCGGCCTCCTTCCTTGAGCGACTCTTCTAACGGCACACTGCTCGCTCGCAGCGCGGGGGCGAAGCCAAACAACACTCCCGCCGCCAGGGAGATTCCCGCAGTGAAAAGCAGCAACTGCCCGTTGACAGCGAATCCCTCGCCGGCCTGCTCGGGCACCAGCTTTCCAAACACGCTCCAGCACATCTGCCCGACCCACAACCCCAGCAACCCGCCCGCGACCGCAAGCACCAGGCTTTCGGTCAGCAACTGCGAAGCAATTTGCCAGCGGGATGCGCCCATCGCCAGCCGAACGGCCATCTCCCTTCGCCTGCCGGTTGAGCGCGCCAGCAGCAAGTTCGCCAGGTTCGAACAGGCAATCAGCAGCACGAACAGAGAAGCGACCTGCAGCACCAGCAGCCCGCTCCGCGTGTCTCCCGCATAGTCTTTTTGAATCGGTACAACCACGGCGCCTACCTTGGCGTTTGATTCCGGGTACTGCTTTTGCAGTTCTACGGCAATTCGTTGCATGTCCTTCTGTGCCTGCTCGGCCGTAACGCCCGGCTTTAGTCGCGCGACTACCGTCAGGAAGTGCGTTTGCCTCCGCGCCCATTGCTCGGGCGTGAACGCCATGGGCACCCAGTAGTCACTGTTTTTTCGATCGCTGAAAAAGAAATCCTTGGGCATCACCCCGACCACTTTGGTAGGCACGCCATTCATCAGGATGGTCCGCCCAATGATGGCCTCGTCACCGCCGAAGCGCCTGCGCCACAGGTTGTAACTCAGCACCACGACCGGGGTCTGCGACTTGTCCTCTTCCACGGTAAACGGACGTCCCCACACCGGCTGCACACCAAGGACATCAAAGAAGTTTGGCGTCACCTTCTTACCGGAAAGTTGTTCCGGCTGCCCATCCCCGGTCAGACTGGCAGTGACAAAACGCGTGGCCAGCATGTCCGTGAACACCCGGTTGCGGGCCTGCCAGTCCAGGTAGTTTGCCGGCGCCGGGGTATTAAAGGCGAAGCCGACAAAGGATGCGTCCTCCCAGACGACCACCAGCCGGTCAGGCTGGGCGTACGGTAGCGAGTGCAGCAACACCGCCTCTACGGCGCTGAAAATAGCCGTGTTAGCGCCGATTCCGAGCGCCAGGGCTGCGACCGCCAGCGCAAAAAAGCCTGGATTCTTTGTGATTTGCCGGAAGGCGTATCGCAGATTGCTAACCAGGTTCATGACCTACAGACGGTCCGAAACGCCAAGTGTTTCCGCCGGATCGTCTCTTTTCATAGCGGACCTGGCGCAAGCTTTGAGGGCCACCGCTCCACGAATCTTGCTAGAGTAGTTTTCCGTTCACATGGTCGCTTCGATCTGTAAGTCGCCGATCATATTTTCCAGCTGAAGGTTGGCTTTATCGCGTTGGGCTTCGGTGTCCTGGATCTTTTTTCGCAGCGCCTCAAGCTGGGTCTCTTGTTCGTCCAGTTGCCTGGTGTAGCGTTGCAGTAGCGCCTTTTCCTCCGCACTGCCTCGCAGCGCCTTCATGTTCTCTCGCAGCCGGCCCTGATCCTCGACGATCCGGTCGATGTCTTTCTGGCGGTTCTCCATCTCTTCTTCCAGCTTCGCGACCACGGCCTTCTGCGCCGTGATCTTTTTGAGCTCCTCCGCTATCTCCCCGGTAATGCTGCCCTGTTTCGTGAACAACCCGATCTGATCTTCGCTCAGATTCGAAAGCTCGTAAGTTGTCGCCAGCGTCCTCACTTCCTCCACAGGCAAAGAAGTGGTGGCCTTAGATGGAACTTCTACACGGAAGCGGTATACGCCGGGGGCTTTTTCGTCGGGCTCCTTCACCGCCTTGGCGAGTTGCCACTCCACTCGTGCGGGATGTTCGATCACTAGTGTTCGGGCACCTTGGTCCTGATTCCGCGCTGTATACAGCGTCCGCTCATGCAACTCGCTCACCTCAGTCAGCACGCCCTTCGAAATCTTTACCCGCGCCACGTGTTGCGGCTGACTGTTTCTCGAGGCCTCCACGAGCAGCCCTAGATCCGTGGCGTAGGAAATCAACCGTCGTTCTCCCGGCTTGATTGGGTCCGTCAGTCCTTCCCCGGCAAACACTTCGTTCTCTAAGACGCTGAAACTTCCGCCATCGAAAGTTAGTGGGCTCGTATTTTTCAACCATAGTCCGCGCAGAGGACGGCCCGCTCCGATCGTCCCGCTCCACAGCGACACTTTCTCGGCCTCTATCTCGGTCTGCGCGATGGGCACGAGTGCCGACTGATTCTTCTTCAGCTTCACCCGGTCCTTCAGCTTGTATTCGAACAGGTCGCCCAGTTCTTGCCCGCTCGCTGCCGCTCCGCTCCGCGCACGAGCCTCCTCGCGACTTGCCGGCGAAGGCGGCGGCGGAGCCGGTGCCATTCGCAGCATGTCTGCTCCGCTCCCCGATCCGGCGCCGCTTCCCACATGCGACCGGTTTGCCACCGCAATGGGCTTCGCCGCGCCAACGAGCATTGCTGTTTCCGTGTTGGCGGTAATCATATTCGCGCTTACTTCCACAGTTTCTGCACTCGACCCCAAACGCAATTGGGTATTGACGTGGTTCTCGCCCGGTGCGAGGTTGAGCCCGGCAATCACATTTTTCTGGTAGCCCTGTCGTTCCACTTCGACTCGGTAGTTTCCGGCAGACACTCCCGAGAACGTGTATTGCCCGTTGCTCTCCGTGGTAGTCTCGGCGATCACTCCATTGCTTTCATCCAACAGCCGGACACTTGCTCCACTAACCGCGGCTCCCGATGGATCCTCGACCGTCCCGGTAAGCCGGCCGTTTCCTCTCATGAGCGTGGCCGCATGCGTCTGCGGGGAGAGTTGCACGCTCTCCGGCAATGGCACTACCGGGCGCCTCCCGTAAAATGACTCGGAGAGCTGCTGAATAAACGAGTGCGGCGCTCCCGCTACGAGCGAGAGCTCCACGCCGTCCCAATCCTGGCCCACGGTGTTGTCCACGATGGCCCAGCCTTGAAGCAGGGGCTTTTTGTCTGCTTCGGACGGCAGCACGATGCGGTAGGTGGTCTTCCAGATCGGCACTTCGCTGATGTAGCTCACATACAAATTGCGTTCGCCTACACCTGACGTCGAGATCGTCATGCGGCGCACATCCTGGTCGCGCGAAGAAGCGATCAGCCCCAGATAGCGCCCCACTTCGACCTGCAAATCTTTTTCCGCGATTCTCACGCTCGTCGACGTATTGAGATCCACACTGCGCACTTCGCCGCTATCGGTGATCAGCGAAATCTCATCCGTCTCCACCGTCCAACCGGGACCTGCACCCGTGCGCGTCTTGCGCTCCACGCTCAATAGTTTGCCTGTCAGCTGCGGCCCGTTTCCGCTGCGAACTTCCAGTCTGGCCCCGCGCAAGGCCCCCAGGAACTCCGCCGTGGTCGGCCGTTCGCCCAGTGACAGCCGCAGCGTCGCGAGCCTTCGTGCTAGAGGCGCCTCCGAGTTGTAGTCCACGCCGGTGATCCGGCCGCCGGAGAGATCCAGGACGGTCAACGACTTCAGCACGTCATTCAACTGCGCGCTAGTGAAGTCAACATGGACATCCTGGCTTCCGCGTACGCGGCCTAGATGCTCGAAATATCCGACGCCATTCTTGTAGAGCACCACGCGGCGCACCGGCAGCTTCGCCGCCGATGGATTTGCATATTCGCTCCCCTTATTCGCTGCTTCCGTATTTGGTGATCTTGCCGTTGGAGTTGCTTTTTCTTGTGCTGAAGTGGCGTGGCAACACAGCAAGAGGCACAGTACTGGCACGATCAGCTTCATGAACCACCCCCATCGCGAACCAACAAACACTTGTCAATCGAGATGCGTGCGACTTCACCGGTGTTGTCTGGTCCTGCATTTTTTTCCCACATCATGCAGGTACCAGCCGCTCTATTCCCTGATCGTGCTCACGAATCCGCTTTTATGAAATACTTGGACGCCAAGCTGCTTTCAGGAGTTCCGATGCCACGCTATCTCACCCAGCACACCCTCGCCTGCCTCACGCGCCAGGGAGCCGAGGCGCTTGCCCAACGCATGACGGCCGGAGGGCTCGCGCATGCCGAACGCGTGCTCGTCAACATGCTCGAAGGAAAAATGTTCGTCGAGTTCCGCGCCGATTCCCGCCAAGATCTGGAAACCTGGCTCGAAACCGAAGGCATGCATTTCGATTTCCTGGTTCGAATCGAGTGGGAAATGCAGGGCGGCAAACTGCAACCGGCGGAGTAGAAAATAGCGTGATTTCCGCGTTTAGCTGCGCTAGGCTTTTCGAATCGCTCCAGGAGGAAGACCATGTCTGACTATGCTCACCCTGAAGTTCTCGTCACCACCGATTGGGTGGCTGCGCACGCCAAAGATCCGGGAATCCGCGTCGTGGAAGTCGATGTAGATACCACCGCCTACGATCAAGGCCACATCGACGGCGCCATCTCTTGGAATTGGCAAACTGAATTGCAGGACGCCATTCGCCGCGACCTCGCCGATCCCCAGGCTTTCGAGGGTCTCCTCGGCAAGGCCGGCATCTCCGCTGACACCACCATCGTTCTCTACGGTGACAATAACAATTGGTTTGCCGCCTGGGCCTTCTGGCAATTGAAATACTATGGCCACGAGAAAATTCTGATCATGAACGGCGGGCGCAAGAAGTGGCTCGAAGAAAAACGCCCCCTGGCAACTGCAAAACCTGCCGTCTCCGCAACGGCATACAGAGTGAAAACGACGAACGCTTTGATCCGCGCCAAGCGCGACGATATCTTCGCTGCCCTGGATAAAAAATCCGGTGTGCAGCTTGTGGACGTTCGCTCGGTCGATGAATTCACGGGGAAAATCATCGCGCCGCCGGGCATGACCGAAACCGCGCAGCGCGCCGGGCACATCCCGGGCGCCGCCAATATTCCCTGGTCGCAGGCCGTCAACGAAGACGGCACCTTCAAGTCCCTGGAGGCCCTCAAGCAGCTTTACAGGTCAAAGGGCATCACCGGCGACAGAGAAGTTATTGCCTATTGCCGGATCGGCGAGCGCAGTTCCCACACCTGGTTCGTCCTGAAATACCTTCTGGGCATCAAGGACGTCCGCAATTACGACGGCTCCTGGACGGAGTGGGGAAATCTGATCGGCGCTCCGATCGATAAGGAAGCTTCCACGGCTGCTGCCCAGTAAAGGCCGAATGGGAAGCGGCGCGGCACAAATGCAAAACAAGAGGGTGACCGGAATCGCCACGTTGCGTCCCACAAGCGGTCACTCCTTTTTCTGATTCTCTGCTGGTCAAAAACAGTTAGTTCCGTGTTTTCTGCAGTTTACACCTCGATTGGCGGTGGCGATTAGCCTGCCAATCTGAATCACCTCATGTGCAGCACCTGCTTATACCTGGATGGGGGGACCCGCGCCTCGTTGCTCGCACAAGCGCGAAAGGGCGACCGCGAATCCCTGGCCAAGCTGATCCTGCCGTACACCCCGGGGTTGTACCTGGGGGCGCTGCGGCTGACTCGTAATCCTGCGGACGCCGAAGATGTGCGCCAGGATGCCTTCCTGAAGGCCATGACGCGGCTCGAGCAATTTGCCGGCAAGCCGGGTGAAAACCGGGACGACCTGCACGCTTGGGTTTCGCGCATTGCGGCGAACGCCTCGATCGACGTGATCCGCAAGCGGCGCGACGGGAGACTCTTCTCGCTCGAAGAGCCGACCGGTGCGGGCGACGAAACGCTGGGAAGCAACGTGACGGCGTGCCAGGACAATCCCGAAGAACGCTTTGCGCGGCGCGAAATGCGCAAGTTGATGGCCGCCGCGATCACCCAACTGGCTCCGGATCTCCGCCAGGCGTGCCTGTTGCGCGACGTCTTC